>Ga0208204_100012_pt1 | contig 201966 bp, 176 predicted proteins | sample DeeseametaMP2252_FD_184173 | JGI IMG/M metagenome (GOLD analysis project Ga0208204, IMG submission 184173) | Marine microbial communities from the Deep Pacific Ocean - MP2252 (SPAdes) | ecosystem: Environmental > Aquatic > Marine > Oceanic | place: West of El Salvador, Pacific Ocean | collected...
ACACCCTTGCCGTTCGGCTAGCACTTCCCCTTGCCGGGTGTGCAGAGGACTTTCACCTCCAAGTCATCGACTCACCACCACAATGAATCGAACAGTGCTTTCGCACTACGCGCCATGCCCGGCGCACAATAAAAAAGCCCCTGAAAAACAGGGGCTTGGTGTTTTTAGAAAGTGACGTTAGCACTTAATTGAACATAACGTGGGGTTTGGAAAGCCTGCGCCAGACCATAGCGCGGGCTTGCCTGACCCTGGGCACTTTCAGCAACTTCGTTAATTCGAGTAACATTATCTGCGTCGAGCAAATTAAATACATCGATTTTGAAGCGCGTATCCAGACCGGCAATCTCTGTGCTGTACGCCAGGTTCACGTCGACGCGTGATACCCATGGAGTACGCCCCTGAGAACCACGGGTAACCTGTTCGTAGTCATAAATGATTGCACCTTCATCATTTACCGCACCACTGTCGGTAGACAGATAATAGGTATAGCCGTAATCCACTTCACCATCAGGACCCGGGTGAGCAACACCAAAGGCATTAATCGGACGACCGGATTGCAGTGAGTAGTTAATACCTACGGTGAAGTTTTCACTGATTGCATAAGAACCAAAGACTTTCAGCATATGGCGACGGTCATTAGGCAGGTTACCGTAAGCCCCATCCATCAGTTCCGGGAAGTCAAAGTCAGTCGTCAGGCCGGCATCGCTCTGACCGTTATCCGATTTAACCAGGCCTTCTGAATTACCATAGCTGTGTGACCAGGTATAAGTTGCATCTAAGCTCCATACCCCATCCCAGGCTTTGGCGATGTTCAGATCAACGGCGTAGTAGGTCCGTTCTGCTTCCGGGTATACCAGCTCTTCTGCTGTAAAGGTAGCCCAGTCGTCAACGCTGCCGTCACAGTCGGTATCGGTGTAAACTTCCATGCTTTCGCCAGGGTTACCCAGTACATATTGGTTCGGGTGATAGCCATCACCACAACCAAAACGCTCGGCAATAGCGTGGTCGATGATCATATCGTCAATAGCACCGTTTAACTTACGCTGCGTACCCTTGACTCCCCATCTCCAGTCTTCGTTAATCATGCCCTGGTAACCAATGATAATTTCATCCTGGTACATGGCGTCGAGGTTATTCGAAACGATTGAACGGGTATCAGGTACTTCGCCGGTCGAGGTTACACGGGTCGAACCGATTTGATCGCCCAGTCCTGGGGTATAGTAAGTGCCGCCGTTATAGCTAAACTCTTCCCAACCGGTAAACTCATAATAGTTACGCTGATCGGCTTCGTTACCAGCCAGACGTACGTTGGTATTATTCGCCACAGGCAGGAAGTAACGACCGACACTGGCAAACACTTTATGCTCGCCTACACCGCCGATATCCCAGGCAAAACCTAAACGTGGTGCCCACATATTATCGATTTTCGCAAAGGTTTCACCCGATGCGTTTTTGTTATCGAACTGTTCGTTACGCAAACCTAAGGTCAGGGTAATTTCATCAGTTACCGTCCAGGTATCTTCAATATAGAAAGCAGACGCTTCTGTTTCAAAGTTACCACCAACGGTACGGGTACGGGCCATGACATAATCGGTATCAGCATCCAGTACAACATTGTTAACCGTCTCACCGTCAAAACCACCGTAAACTAAGTAGTAAGCACCTGTAGGGCCAGAATAAAACTGGTTACTGAAAGACGTGTTGGTTTCGTTATCCATACCAAAACGCAGTAAATGATCATCGCTTATCGCCCAGTCGAAGTCGATGCGCATAGCTTCGCGGGTATCTTCACCCTCTTCCAGGAAGTAGTTGCTGGTTGTTGCACAACCATTACTTACTACACCAGTACCCGGGATATCTGTGGCAAAGCCATAGTAATAACGGTAATCCAGAGCGAGTGCACAATCCGCTGACGAATTAGTGGCTGTGGTGAGGTCATATTTATTCTCACCGTACATGGCAGACATCGTAATATCGTCTGTCAGGTAACCAATGTATTTCAATGACCAGTTGGTACCACCGCTGTAAGAGGTTGAAGAACCAATCTGTGTTCTCTCACCTTCTTCAGACACGTTGTAAATATCGGTAACGTTTTCTGAGTCATCCGAGAAGGTCAGTAATTCAAGGCGATGATTATCGGTGATGTTCCAGTCAAGCTTAACGCCCCAGAACGCATTGTCATCGTTGCTTTCATTCAGGTTCCCGTCTGATAATGTACGGTCGCTGCGTGATTCAACATCACGCGGGTTATACAGTGCGTAGAAAAACAGGGTATCTTCAATCAGCGCACCAGACGCCCAGACGTTGTAGTTAATGGTGCTGCTTTTATCGTTGTCACGATACGTGTAGTAAGAGCCGTCTTCCTCAAACACTGATGGCGCCTGTTCGCGCAGATCAGAAGGCACTACGTAAGCACTGGCACCGGCGTGGAATTCATTGGTACCTGATTTTACAACGGCGTTGATCACACCACCGGTCGAGCGACCGAATTCGGCAGAATAGCCACCGGTTTTGACCTGGAACTGGTCGTAAAACTCGTACGGAGGATTACTGAACCCCAGTCCATTACGGAAGTTGGTAACGTTAAGACCATTAATATAAACCTGGTTTTCTGCTACCGATGAACCACCGAAAGACACACCACCGAAGCGGTTATCACCCTGAGTGGTACCCGGTGCTAACAGGGCAACCGAGGTTACGCTCCGTGGCACTGGTAAGCGGTCAAGCTCAACGGCGCTGATGTTAAGTGCTGATTCAGTAGAAGTGAAGTCGATACTGGCAATAGCAGAACCGGTTACTGAGATGGTTTCTACGTTGTCCGGGTAAAGGGTCAGGTTAACGTTGGTGTTCTGGCCGATTCTGACCGTCACCTCACCGAGCGATACAGTATCGTAGCCGTCTTTCTCGGCCACCACTTCGTACACGCCTACGGGTAGCAGACCAACCCGAAGATTACCGTCACTGTCGGTAGTGACCGAGCGACGAAAACCGGTGTTTGAATTACGAATAACAATGGATACGTTGGAAAGTGGTGCCTCGCTGCCATCGCTGACACTTACCACGATACCACCATCGTTGTTCCCTGCATAAGCGCTTGCGCCCATGCCAAGTGATGCAGCAACTGCTACTGCAGCGATGCTTTTCTTCATATTAAACATTTCTATCTCCCTGGACCAACCGGCTTACCAAAGCGGTTGGAAGAACTGCCGTTTTTATAACGACTTATGACTTTAGATTGGGAATTTTCCCGAGCTCATACTAAGCAGCAAACCCAGGTGCAGACAATTTTACGGTGTCTTTTGAAGAGTAAATTGAGGCCAAAAACTAAACAAAAAGTATAATTTGTATTATATATATTCCACCACATTACACTTTTATTACATCGAGACAATTTAAATTTTACACTAACAACAGAAAGGCCATACCGGGAAACGGGTTCCGGCTGTTTACCCTCGTTAATCAGTCATTAATCGCATTAAGTAAAATTACTCAATTGTATGATGAAACTTTTGCCTGAAAGGCTAAAATTCCACCACCTACCCGTTGCAAATTTTTCACTTGGTTGAAAGGTTTTAGCTGGCAACCTATACGCTGCATTGCATTTATTCGGAATATTATGAGAGAGCTCCGTCGTGTAACAAACGCCCAATTAACCTTTTTTGTCATCAAGATGCTCGACAACTGAGCCAGAATAGCTATAACTGAATACTAACAGGTTGTTGAAAATAGGAAATTACCGTGAAATTAGATGACGATATCCATAATTACTATGAACATCTGGTATTAGAGCGTATAGCGCAACTGGGGCTGGATCAAACTAAGTCTTCCGATTATCTCGCCGACTTATGTTGCCTGGCACTAAACCAGGTGCCACCACGCTACATTCGTTATGAAGTCGATATGGCTTTCTACCTGCCACAAAGCGAACGTCAGCAAATGGAAATGAACGTTGAGTATGCTATCGAAAAAGCCATTAAATTTCTCGATCAGCCAAAAACACGTAAAGAATAGAGAGGAAATTTGGGTGGCAGGCTTCCAGCCACATCCCGGCACATGAGTCGTCTGCTGCGGCTGCTCCCTTCCGGGCCTGACCGGGTTCACAGAGTATCATTGCGGGAGGACCAAAAGCCCACCATAGAAACTTGTGCGCCGTGACCTGATTACAAGTCACGAGCGCGGCGCATTATGACGACTTGTTAGCTAAAGTTCAACCCCGCTTTGCAAATCGCTCTTCTGCAATACGATTAGCCACAAGATTGGTAGGCGCATTTTCAGCTTCAGCACGCTGATAAACTTCAATCAGCGTATCGCCAATCTTAGCCAGATGTTCACGCATGGCCTGATCTGAACTATCGGCCTGTTTTTGGTGATAGATATCGATAATGCCGCCGGCATTGATGACATAATCAGGCGCGTAACAAATACCTTTTTTATGTAAGACCGTACCCAGCTCTTCCCGGGCTAACTGATTATTTGCCGCACCGGCAATAATTTTAGCGCGGATATCCGGCACCGATTCATCATTAATCGACGAGCCCATGGCACAAGGTGCCAGCACGTCTACCGGCAGGGTTAATATTTCTTCTGGCGCCACAACCGTGGCACCCAGTTCTTGCCGGGCACGCGCTAATCCTTCGGGGAAAATATCGGCAACATACAGCTCTGCGCCCTCGGCGTGCAGCTGTTTAGCCAGCCGATAGCCTACATGCCCCATGCCCTGAATGGCTACTTTTACGCCTTGCAAATCTCTGCCAAGTACGTGTTTCACGGTTTGCTTAAGCCCGACAAAAACACCATAGGCGGTTGACGGGGCAGGATTGCCGGTAGGGGTTTCACCCAGAGCATTGTACTGTGCAGACGTCCCCGCCACATGGCTTGTTTGGGTAGCCACCGCTTTTAGATCGTCAACGGTGATGCCTGAGTCTTCAGCCGTAATATACTGACCGCTTAAACTCTCCACAAAGCGTCCCATCGACTGCATAAAGGCTTCGCTTTTGTCTTTGCGCGGGTCGCCGATAATCACCGCTTTTCCACCACCTTGCTGCAGGTTAGCCATTGCTGCTTTGTAGGTCATGCCTTTAGATAAGCGCAGGACATCGGTGAGTGCTTCACTGCTGTTTAGATAAGGCCACATTCGACAGCCACCCAGCGATGGCCCGAGATTGGTGTTGTGAATCGCAATTATCGCTTTTAACCCGGTAACCGGATCGGAGTAAAACGCAACATGCTCATGGGCATCAAATTCTGAATGTTCAAACACAGACATTATCTTCACAGTTCCTTAAGAGTAAAAGTGTATAGTAGCGCAGCCTTGTGAGGACAAGCGTTGCGTCTTTCAGGGATTAAATTTACACCTCGCAAGCGCTTTTTTTTACTACACCGCTTTCTAGGATGGTTATCCTAGTATTATAATGTAACGCACAATAACTATCATAATCACCGGAAGCATTTCCGGCACAGGCACCCTTCGATGAAACTGGATAAATTTGACCGCGAAATTCTGCGCGTGCTGCAACAAAATGCGACTATCTCCATGGCGGATTTAAGCCAACAGGTGGGCCTTTCTCACACCCCCTGCTGGCGTCGGGTAAAACGCCTTGAAGCAGAAGGGATCATTCTTCGCAAAGTCACATTATTAAACGGTAAAAAACTCAATTTAGGCGTATCGGTCTTTATTTATGTATCACTGAAAAATCATGACGGCGATTCGCTCACCGATTTTGAAAATGCAGTGCAATCGATTGAAGAAATTGTTGAGTGCCACACCACCAGCGGCGAAAAAGATTACTTACTGAAAGTGATTGTGGAAAGTATTGAAGAATACGAGTATTTACTTAAAACCAAGCTTACTCACCTGCCCTGCGTTGACCATCTTAGTTCAACTTTTGCCTTAAAACAGGTAAAAAACACCACCTCGTTACCGATAAAAAATCAGTGAAGCAGGCGCTTCACTGATTATAAATTTAGGGGGCATCCGGCTGATTTTCGGGTTGCGCCGTCTGAAACGCTTCCAGCGATAAACACTGATCATAAATTTTGCTTATCAATGGAAACTGTCTCATGTCCACATCAAAGCGTTTACCGGTAAACACCTGCGGAATCAAGCACACATCAGCCAGTGTCACATCAAAATCAAAACAGTAGCGACCAGCCTGAGTTTGCAATCGCCTCTCGATGGCTTTCAAGCCACGGGTTATCCACTGCCTTGCCCAATCTGCAGACTGCTCGCTGGATAAGCCGCAGTCATCCTGCAATGTATTCAGCACGCGCAGATTAACCAGCGGCTGAATATCACAGGCAATATCCTGAGCCAGCGAGCGCACTCTCGCCCTTTCCACCGCGTGGGAGGGCAAAAGCGGACAAGGCTCGCGATAGCGCTCATCAAGGTACTCAATAATACTCAGCGACTGATTGAGAATAATGTCTTCATCATCATCAACAAAGGTCGGCACCAGGTGCGCCGGGTTAAGCCGGTCGTAGGCTTGCTGGTGTTGCTGCCCGCCTTCCATGACCAGATGCACCGGTACATATTCGTACTCAAGGCCCTTTAAATTTAATGCAATGCGAACCCGGTAAGTTGCCGACGAACGCCAGTAGCCGTAAAGTTTTAAGCTCATTTGCGCAACCTTATTGTCGTTGTTGTTAGTCTAAGCATAACTCATTTTTTAATTTTTACGCGCTGTTCGATGGCACCGAAAATACTGGCACCATTATTGTCGGCCATTTCAATGCGAACAGTGTCGCCGTGACTCATAAAAGCAGTAGAGGGCTGTCCGTCGCGGATGGTTTCAATCATTCTGACTTCGGCAATACAGGAATACCCCACCCCGCCATGTACAATGGCCGAGCCGTGATCGGTACCTTGCTTATTTGATACCGTGCCTGAGCCAATGATGGTACCGGCGCCAAGGTTTCGGGTGCGCGCTGCATGTGCCACCAGTTCATTAAAATTAAAGGTCATATCGACCCCGGCATTGGGTTTACCAAACAATTCATTGTTGTAGTGGGTCAGCAGTGGCAAATGCACCTTGCTGTCAAACCAGCTGTCGCCTAACTCATCCGGCGTAACGGCAACCGGAGCAAAGCTGCTGGCCGGCTTGGATTGATAAAAACCAAATCCTTTGGCCAGTTCACCGGGGATCAGGCCTCGCAGTGACACATCGTTGACCAGCATCAGCAACTTAATAAAGTTACCTGCGTGTTCATCTGCGGTGCCCATTGGCACATCTGCCGTCACAACCGCTATTTCAGCCTCAAAATCGATGCCCATACTTTCATCCGGCACTTCAATATCGTCAAAAGGGCCGATAAAGTCGTCACTGCCCCCCTGATACATCAGCGGAACATGCCAGAAACTTTCTGGTACCTCAGCACCGCGGGCCCGCCTAACCAGCTCAACATGGTTCACATAAGCGCTGCCATCGGCCCAGTGATAGGCTCTGGGCAGTGGAGAATGACATTGTTGTACGTCAAATTTCTCAGCTAGCAGTTCACCTGAACACAACGCCTGATATCGTTCATTCAACGGCTCGAACAGTTCATCCCAATTGTCCAGTAACTGCTGCATGGTTTTTGCCACCGGTGCGGCGCTACAGGTGAGTTTTAAATCCCGGCTGACCAGCATTAACTGCCCGTCCCGGGAATCGTTTTTATACGTTGCTAATTTCATACTGTTCTTCTCCTAGCCCCGCCAGCTGTAGACATAGTCGGGGTTTTCCACCGATTCAGCCGCGGCTGTTACCTGCAATGCATCGCGGGTATCCAGCATGACTGCCACTTCATCGGTAAAGGTTTTGGCATGCGCCTGTCCGGCGGCAAATGCCTTGGGGTGCGGACCATGAGTGAAGCCGGCAGGATGAAATGTCACCATTCCTGCTTCAATGTTATCGCGACTGAAAAAGTCGCCATCGTGGTAAAAAAGTACCTCATCAAAGTCGTCATTGCTGTGGTAAAACGGCACCTTCAGCGCGCCGGGATCGCTTTCAATCGGGCGCGGTACAAACGTACAAATAACAAACCGTTTGGCAACAAAAGTGGTGTGCGCCGATGGCGGCAAATGATAGCGATGACTCATTAACGGCCGAATATCGCGCCAGTTAATCTTCATCACGGTTAACTCACCGTGCCACCCCTGTGCATCCAGCGGATTAAATGGATACGTAATGCGTGATAAGCGCTGATGACGTTTAACGTCTACCCGCCAGGTATTTTCATCCTGCTGGGCAAGAAAGGTGTCATTGATGCGCGGATGCTCAAGCATCGCCGGATCGAACACTGCGTGCTGGCCCACCATGCCTTTTTCGGGCAACTGGTAGCTGTCATCGGTGGCTTCAATCATCAACAACTGCATAGGTGTTTCAGGTGTTAACCGCCACATTGTCGAACGGGGAATAACAATGTAATCGCCTTCGCTCACTCTCATGTGGCCATAATCACAGAACAGCTCGCCCTCACCACAATGCACAAACAGTAAGTCATCACCATCGGCATTGCGCACCAGTTCAGTCATCGGTTCGTTACAATGCCAAAAGCGATACTGGCAATGGGCGTTATGCAGGATAACCGGTGCTGAAAACGGCGAGCGGGCCGCGGCAAGCTCATTCAGTTGATTCAGATCCATGGCTCTGGGGCGAAGTTCTCCTTCCCACTCTACCCACCCCGTGGGCGGATGTTTGTGGTGAATATGTGAGGCCGGACCGAAAAAGCCTTCGCGGCCCACTTCCCGTTCGTAGATCGCTTGTTCGGGTAAGTCTGCATGGGCCTGCCGGGAGTGCAGGCCTTCCTTAAGCGGAAAACGCGCCGGGTTACGCATTGCCGTCCTCAACATTCAGCACGCCACGGCGAATTTGATCCTGTTCGATACTTTCAAACAAGGCCTTAAAGTTACCCTCGCCAAAGCCTTCATTGCCTTTGCGCTGGATGATTTCGAAGAACACCGGACCGATCACCGTGTCGGTGAAAATTTGCAGTAAAATCCCGTCTTTTTCTGGAGCTCCGTCAATCAGGATCCGCAAGTCCTTTAATTGCTCAATAGACTCACCGTGCCCTTTCACTCTGCTGTTCACCGCTTCATAGTAAGTATCCGGCGTATCCATAAACGCCAGTCCGCGATTCTTCAAATCGGTAACCGTTTGGTAGATATCGTCGGTAGCCAGAGCAATGTGCTGAATACCCTCGCCGTTATACGCTTTAATGAACTCTTCGATCTGTGAATGATCGTCCACCGATTCATTAATCGGAATACGGATTTTGCCGCAGGGAGACGTCATGGCTTTACTTACCAGACCGGTCAGCTTGCCTTCAATATCGAAGTAGCGGATTTCGCGGAAGTTACCGATGTTCTCGTAAAACTCCGCCCAGACAGCCATATTGCCGCGTTTTACGTTGTGGGTAAGGTGGTCCACCAGCTTAAGGCCTGCGCCAGCACTGTCCATACGTTCCTGCCAGTCCGGGTAAAAACGAAAATCCACATCATAAATGCTGTGCTTACCATACAAGTCGACAAAGTACAGCGTGCTCTCACCGATACCATAGATGGCCGGGATATTAAGTTCCATAGGCCCTAAATTGCCATGGAACTCTTTGCCGCCATGCTGTTTGGCATGCTCAATGGCCGCGCGGGCATCTTTAACCCTGAAAGCCATCCCGCATACACTTGGACCACGCAGACGAGCGAACTCTTCGGCCTGGGAGGCGGGTTCGGCATTGACGATAAAGTTGATATCTCCCTGACGATACAACCACACACGTTTCGATTTATGTTCAGCCACCTCGGCAAAGCCCAACGAGCTGAACAGGTGTTTTAGCGCCTTAATACCTTCTTCATTGGCTGCTGTGTATTCTACAAACTCAAAGCCATCGGTACCCAAAGGATTATAATTATTGCTATTCGCCATGTTCACTTTCTCCATTTTACAATTATGCAACATATATAATCAGAGAAAGGGGCTTACCGATAGCTTCAGCAGAGTCAGACTGAAACCGTGGTGTTTACACTTTTTGTAAATAAAACATGACGCTAGCGAAGCAATAAAAAATCAGGGGGCAGAAACGCAGACGGGCTGCCTCTGGCAGCCCGTCTTGGTAGGTGTAATAAGTAATTAAAGCTTTACAGTAGCCTTATTGATGCCATATTCGCGCAGTTTGTTGGCAATAGCGGTATGACTCAAGCCCAGCTTTTTGGCCAGTTGTCGGGTACTCGGGTAAGACGGGTAAAGCTTACGCAGCAAATCCCGTTCAAATTTTTTCACCTCTTCGTCGAGCGTACCTTCAAAGTTCTCATCAACGTAGGTCATGCTTGGCGTACAGCTGGGCAACTGAATATCTTCTTTGGTGATTTCATTACCGTCCAGCAGTGATAAGGCTCTGAATAAGGCATTTTGCAGCTGACGAACGTTGCCCGGCCACGGATACTGCTGGAGGAACTCCACACAGGATTTACTCAGTTTAGCTGGTCTGCGACCCAGCTTGGCGCTGTGTTGTAAAATAAAGGACTCAGACAACGGCACAATGTCTGAACGACGTTCCCGCAGCGCCGGAACAACCAACCCGAGCACGTTAAGACGGTAATACAATTCTTTGCGGAACTTCCCCTCATCAACCAGTTGCCCCAGATCCTGGCAGGTGGTACATATAAAGCGCACATCCACCGCCACCGGATTAACGTCACCTACCCGGCGAAACTCACCGTCTTCCAGCACTCGCAGTAGCTTTGCCTGCAGGTGCACCGACATATCGGCAATTTCATCCAGCAGTAAGGTACCACCTGCAGCCTGTTCTAACAGGCCAGCCTTACCCTCGGTCTGATTAAAGGTACCGGCGGCATAACCAAACAGCTCTGTTTCAGCCACGTTGTCGGGCAGCGCACCACAATTAAGCGCCAGGAATGCTTTGTCTGCGCGGCGACTACTTTGGTGACAGGCTTTGGCCAGCATTTCTTTACCGGTACCGGTTTCACCGAAAATAAGGATCGGCGCGTCCAGATCAGCAATCCGTTTAGCCTCACTGATTGTTTGTTGCATTACCGGTGACTGAGTAACCAGCTTATCGAAGCTGTCAGTGCCGTGCTGATGGAACACGATGATCTGCTGACCCAGTCTGACTTCGGATTTCAGCATTACCACGGCGCCGGCCAGAATGGAGGTATCGGCCGCATCGGGAACCGTAATCGGTAAAATATCGGCAACAAAGTCCTGCTGAATAAACTTTACCTTGGTGCTTTTATGGCCCGGTGCTTTGCCCTCCAGCCAACGACCAAAATTAAACCCTTTAACATACTCACTGATTTCTGTATTCAGCAGTTCATTAATATCCATCTCCAGGCCACTGGTAACGGCGTCGTTACACAACAGCAACTTGCCTTTGTTATCAATGGAAAACACCGGATCCGGTAAGGTCTGCACAATCGCAGAGAGCTGGTTGCGCTCTCGCTCACCAGGCATAAACAAAGTGGTTTTTACATCTTCAATGCCCTCTATACGGCGTATTTTGGGCATTAAATGCTGAAAATCTTCAAATTTAATATTAGGGAAATTTAGGAATATTTTGCCGCTCTCATCAATCTCGATACCCCTAAGATCGATGTTATGGGTGACCAAAATATCCAACACGTCCTGGGTGATCCCCAGACGGTCCTGACAGCTGATTTCTAAACGCATTGAACACTCAATAACTGTAAACTATATTTTACAAGATATCACAATATCATTACTTTTAAAGTCTAATACGCGAAAGCTACGCTAATTGTTCATTTACTCAACAAATAGCGCAGAATAAAGATTAGGCAGACACCAAAGTGATGTTATCCCGCCTTTTGTTTAGGTGTGAAAAGTGGCTCAAACAGGCCCAGTTCGCGGGCCTTATCGACCAGCGGCATTATGTCCATTCTGGAGATTTCCATTAACTGACTGAAATTGTCCAGCACGTAGTAAAGCGGTTGTAAAATATCGATACGATAAGGGGTTCGCAGTGCATCGAGCACTTTGAGAGGATGACGAACCGCCACATCACTCTCCAGTGCATAGCAGGTTTCTTTCGGTGAACTTAGGATACCGCCACCAACAATTCGTAGCTCCCCTTCCTCTTTGACCAGACCAAACTCCACAGTAAACCAGTACAATCGCGCCAGGAACACTCTTTCCTCTTTACTGGCATTTAACCCCAGTTTGCCATAGGTCTCAGTAAAGGCTGCAAAGGATGGATTGGTGAGCAACGGGCAATGGCCCATTACTTCATGAAAAATGTCTGGCTCCTGAAGATAATGAAACTCTTCCCGGCTGCGAATAAAGGTTGCCACTGGAAAGCGTTTACTGGCCAACAGCTCAAAAAATTCCCCAAAGCTAATTAAGGCAGGCACCGCGGCAGTCTGCCATCCGGTGGATGCCTTGAGTACACGGTCGATATCCGGTAACTGCGGGATAGCCTGAGGAGATAGCCCTAACATATCCAGGCCTTTAAAGTACTCTTTGCAGGCACGCCCGGGTAACAGCGCCATCTGGCGTTGATACAACTCGCCCCAAATGGCATTTTCCTCGTCACTCCATTGAATTATTCCGTTAATATCTGGATTTTTTGAATTATATTTTGATTGTTTAGACATAGACCAAATTTGGTTATTAAAGACCGCTCAAGTTTACCCCTTTAAACGCTACACTAAACCTTTAGGATTAGGATACATTGAACCTGAATGTAACATTAATTTTACAAGTTGATTTTCGCAGAGCGCTTAACACGGCATTTGAAACGTCCCAACAGGTTGTTTATGCTGGCTAATCCACAACGACAGAAAAATCAGAAAAAACAATGTTAAAACTAAAAACCACTTTACTGGCCATGAGCATAATGGCGGTACTGGGCTGCAGCGACAGTACCATTAGTACACAGCAAAACAATACGGCCGCTGAATCCGTCTCCACACAGTCTGCTGAGAATGACTCAGCCTCGCTGAGTGTCGAGTATGAAAGTTATGAACTGGATAACGGCCTGACGGTAGTGCTACACGTCGATAAGTCCGATCCTATTGTAGCCATGGCCACCGTGGTGCATGTTGGCTCTAACCGGGAAAAGCCTGGTCGTACCGGCTTTGCCCACTTCTTTGAGCACATGTCATTTAACGACTCCGAAAATGTACCTAAAGGGGCTAACCGTAAGATGATCCCCGAGCTGGGCGGTACTCGCAATGGCGGTACCTGGAGTGACGGCACCATTTATTACGAAGTAGTACCAAAAGATGCCTTTGATAAGCTTTTGTGGATTGATTCTGATCGCCTGGGTTATATGATCAATACCGTGGATCAGGGTACTCTGGAACGCGAAAAACAGGTGGTCAAAAATGAAAAGCGTCAACGGGTAGACAACCGCCCCTACGGTCATATGGGCCACGTAGTGAGAAAGGCGCTGTATCCAACCGGCCATCCCTATAACTGGACGGTCATTGGCGATCTTGAAGACCTGCAGGCCGCCACGCTGGATGACGTTCGAGAGTTTTATAATCAGTTTTATATGCCTGCCAATGCCACCCTGGTTATCGCCGGTGACATTGATATTGCAAAAACCAAAGAAAAAGTGGCTAAATGGTTTGGTGAAATCAAATCTGGTGAGCCAAGCCCTGCGCTTAAGCCGCAACCAGTTAGCCTTGAAGCCGACAAAAAACTCTATCATTTGGATAATTTTGCCAAGCTACCGCTGCTGCGCCTGACCTATCCTACCGTTGAGCAATATACCGACGACGCTTATGCACTGGATGCGCTGGCCCGCCTGCTCAGCGATGGCAAAAATGCCGTGCTGTATAAAACACTGGTTGAAGAGTTAAAGCTGGCGCCCCGTCCAAGTGCATGGTCTGACACCAATGAAATTGCCGGCAGTTTTGCGATTAACGTGCAAGCTAATGCCGATGTACCGCTCGACAAGGTGTATGCCGGTATACAGCAGGCCCTTAATGATTTTGCTGAAAACGGCTTTAGCGACGCCCAGCTTCAGCGCATCAAGGCCGAGCAGGAAACCGCATTCTATTACGATATTGAAAGTATTCTGGATAAAGCACTGCAACTGGGGATCTACAATGAATATGCCGGTTCGCCGGGCTTTATTGAGCAGGACATTGCTAATATTCAGGCGGTGACTCGCGAAGACATCATGCGCGTGTTTAATCAGTACGTATATAACCAGCCAGCTATTGTGGCATCTTTTGTACCGAAGGATCAGCCAGACCTGGCACTCTCTGGTTCGACTAAAGCACCGGTGGAAGAAGAAGAAATTGTTGCTGGCAGCGAGCCAGAATTTGAAGAAAAGCCGGTCGAATATACTAAAACACCCACCGAGCACGACCGATCAGAGCCGCCTCTGACCGAGCTGCCGACCCTAACCACACCAGACATCTGGCATCAGTCACTGAATAATGGCGTAAAGGTTATTGGAATTACCAGCAACGAGTTGCCAGTGGTAAACTTCTCTCTGACAATCGATGGCGGGCAATGGCTGGATCCTAAAGGTAAAGCCGGTACTGCTGCGCTGATGGCGCAATTACTAAACGAAGGTACGGCGAATAAAACGCCACAGGAACTGGAACAGGCGATTGGCCAGTTAGGCGCCCAACTTTCCATTTCTGCCGATCGTGAAAGCATTGAGTTATCCGGCCGCGTATTAGCCAAACATTACCCCGCCCTGATGGAGCTGGCAGCAGAAATGTTGTTATCACCACGTTGGGATGAAAATGAATTTGAGCGGCTTAAATCAGCAAGTTTAACCCGGATTAAGCGCGATGAAGGGAATGCAGCGCGGATTGCCAGCAATGTATTTGCTCACCTGCTGTATGGCGATAACCATGTTGCCGGGCAGCCTATGGGCGGTACTCAGGCCAGTGTTGAAAGTATTACTATGGCGGATGTTAAGGCCTATTATAAGAAGGTGATGTCTCCGAAGCAGGCCACCTTGCATGTGGTAGGTGCAGTGAGCCCGGAGGAAGCTGTCACGGCAGCAGCACCGGTGAAACAATGGCAGGGTCAAGCTCTTGCACTGCCAGCACAACCTGAAGTCACACCGGTAGAAAAACCGGTGGTTTACTTTGTTGATGTACCAGATGCCAAACAATCGGTTATTTATGTTGGCAAGCCGGTATTACCTGCTTCTGATCCTGACTTTTTTGCCATTGATTTTGCAAATGAACGGCTCGGCGGCGGAATGAGTGCCCGCCTCGGCCAGACATTGCGTATCCAGAAAGGTTATACCTACGGCGCGTATTCTTATTTACCTGCCGCACAATATCAGGTGCCCTTTATTGCAGCGTCTCAGGTGCGAACCAATGTAACGTTGGAATCCTTGCAAATTTTCAAAAACCTGATTGGGCAGTACCAGCCCACCTATCTGGAAGAAGATTTGGCCACCGCTAAAAATATGGTCATCAAAGCTAATTCAAGACGCTTTGAAACGCTGGATAGTCAGCTCAGCATGCTCGAGGAAATCAGCCGTCTGGGATTAGAGGATAATTACATCGCAACCCAACAGGACTTTGTGCAGAACGCATCGCTGAGCTATATTCATCAGGTCATTAAGCAACATCTTAATGAACAGCAAATGATTTATCTGGTGGTAGGTGATGCCGAGACACAGCTTGAGCGAATCAAAGAACTTGGCTATGGAGAACCGGTGGAGCTGGATATTTACGGTAATCCGGTAAATCCCATCTAAAAATAAAAAATAAAGGGGTCAGAGTCCTTGGATTCTTTTGGAGCTCCCTCAGGGTCAGAGTTCATGGACTCTGACCCCTTGATTTCTATTGAGTAGAAAGACGAAAAGCGCCGTACGGCGCTTTTCTTTTTAAATATAAGGGGTTACAAGCGGCTAATTTCGCGATTTAGCTGATACTCACGTGATGTCACGTAGGTTTCCATTTTGCGTAACCGCGATTCAATGGTCTGAAAGCGGTTGGTAATATCGTGAAAGGCCTGACGAGGTGGCTCTCCTGCCTGCCACACACGGGTTTTCACTTCCACTTTGTCGTTATTACCAGAACCGGAATTTCTCCAACCTTTACCGCTTACTTCAACCGGTTGACTGTAATTCATCGCTTCCGGGTTTTGCGGCTTCTTGTCAAAAATGAACCAGCACGCTACGTAACTGACTAAAACAAATGGGCCAGCCAGTAGGAAAAACGCGGTTACCGTTAAAATTCGTACCAGCCACACTTCCAAACCGAAATACTCTGCGATGCCGGCGCAAACGCCGGCTATTCGACCGTGCTTAGCGTCACGGTAAATGGTTTTCTTACTGTTCATGCCCGGTTCCTCCATTCAGGTGCCTCTGAGTCTAAAATAGCCTCCAGCGTTTGAATTCGCTCTGACATCGCTTCCGCTTTGCCCGCCAGTTCCTGCAATGCAACCTGCTCTTCGGCTGACAGTCCCTGGCTGACTTGCTTTTTACTGCGGTAATGCAGGATTAGCCAGATAGGGGCCACAAAAATCAAAAAGATGATCAGTGGTGCCAGTATGAGTGCAACAATATCTCCGTCCATTTTAATACCTCCGGTCAGAAGTGCTGAGTTCCCCCAGCTTATAAATTATAATCAGTTATTTAGATTTTGCTGTCTTTGCAGCAGGCTTATCAGCCTTTTTCATCTTCGCTTTCAGCGCTTCTAACTCATCATTAATTTTGTCGCCGGCTTCCAGCTCGGCAAATTCGTCCTGCAGGGTTTTCTTGCCCAGGTCATAGGCTTCAACCTGCGATTCAATATCATCAATTTTGCGCTCGTACTGATCAAAGCGCCCCATTGCCTCATCAATCTTACCGCTGTCGAGGGTTTTACGAACCTCAAGGCGTGATGATGCGGTTTTCTGGCGCATCAGAATAGTTTTCTGACGGGCTTTGGCATCAGCGAGCTTTTCCTGTAACTGGACGATTTCGTCCTGTAGTTTGCTAATTTGCTCTTCTACCGCATTTAACTCAGCGGTAAGCACATCAGCGGCTTCCTGACTCTTTTTCTTTTCCTGCAGCGCTGAACGAGCCAGATCTTCACGGTCTTTGCTCAGAGCAAACTCCGCTTTGTTCTGCCAGTCGGCAGCGTCTGCTTCCATTTTACTGATTTGAGAAACAATTTCCTTTTTGTTCGCGATGGTCTTAGCAGACGCAGAACGAACCTCAACGAGTGTGTCTTCCATTTCCTGAATAATCAGACGAACCATTTTTTCAGGATCTTCGGCTTTATCCAGTAACGCGTTTATATTTGAGTTCACAATATCTGTGAAACGAGAGAAGATACCCATAATTATTTACCTCTAGCGCGTGTTAAACATGTGGATTAACTTGGTTTCAACTTGTACTAACACATACAAATACCGCGCCAACTCAGAAAAACCAAGTAAAGCATTGAATTAATTATATAATATTTAATGCCAATAAACGCTGTAATCAACGATACTTTTAATCTACACTATTAATTGGTCGATTTGGCTACTTTTTGAGGGAATTAATGAGTCGGTTTCGCCAGCAAGATAATTTACTTGGCCAGGCTAACAGTTTTTTAGAGGTTTTAGAGCAGGTTTCGCAAATTGCACCGCTCAATAAACCTGTGCTCATTATCGGTGAACGTGGTACCGGTAAAGAGCTGATTGCAGCACGTTTGCACTTTTTGTCGCAACGCTGGGATCAAAACTATGTAAAACTGAACTGTGCCGCATTGAATGAGAATTTGCTGGAAAGCGAGCTCTTTGGTTACGAAGCCGGTGCCTTTACCGGCGCAGGTAAACGCCGTGAAGGCCGGTTCGAACTGGCTCACACCGGTACCCTGTTTCTGGATGAACTGGCCAATACATCGGGTTTGATTCAGGAAAAGCTCCTGCGAGTTATCGAATACGGTGAATTTGAGCGTGTTGGGGGTAACAAAACGCTCAAGGTAGATGTGCGCTTAGTTGCCGCTACCAACGAAGACCTCCCGGCGCTGGCCGAGAGTGGCGAGTTTCGGGCCGATCTGCTCGATCGACTGGCCTTTGATGTCATTACCATCCCACCGCTACGTGAACGCCAGGAAGATATCTTACTGCTGGCTGAGACCTTTGCCATTAACATGGCAAGGGAACTGGAAATGGAGCTGTTCAGCGGCTTTACCGAAAAAGCCAAGCGCACCCTGCTTGACTATGACTGGCCCGGAAATATCCGTGAGCTTAAAAATGTTGTAGAGCGCGCCGTATACCGCTGCAACAACCCTCATTTGCCGGTCCACGAAATTATTCTCGACCCCTTTGAGTCGGCATATCGACCAAAAGGACGAGTTAAAACCCAGGACCGGATATCTGCACCTGCCGAGCAATCAGAAGCAAAGTCTACATCCAGCATCAGCGACACCGCAGTAGCAGCAGAACCTGTGGCCCCGGCGGCACCGGTAACGCCTGCCACTGAGTATCCGGTGGACCTGAAAAATCTGTCACAGCAGTATGAGATCGAACTGATTCAGCAAGCCCTGGCCGACAGCCAGTACAATCAAAAGAAAACGGCCGAGAAACTCAGCCTGACTTATCACCAGTTGCGGGGCTACCTGAAAAAGTACAACCTGCTCGACTCTGCGGCCACCGAGGAAGAGTAATCATGCACAAGTGGTTGGTCTGGCCGGTGATTTCAACAGCTTTGCTAACATTACTGGGTGGCTGCTCGCCGCAAAAATACAGTGCTAACTATACTAATGGTCTGGTGTATTGTTCAGAAAGCGATCCCATTTCGATGAATCCGCAGCTCGATACCTCAACGACTACCGCCGATGCCACCGCCCATCAGATATACGACCGACTGCTTGAGTTTGATACCGAGAGCGGTCGTATCCGCCCATCTCTGGCAACCAGTTGGTCGGTTAGCGATGACGGGCTACTGTACCGTTTTTCACTGCGTCGGGATGTCAAATTTCACACTACCGATTACTTCACGCCAGGTCGACCATTCAATGCCAGCGACGTGCTGTTTTCCTTTAACCGCTGGCGTTTACCCCAACATAGCTTCCACAATGTTTCAGGCGGGTATTACCCCTACTTTGAGTCACTGGGGCTGGCCGACAATATTGCTGATATTAAAGCAGTATCGCCCTATGAAGTGGAAATTAGCCTCAAGCAACGGGACAGCTCCTTTCTGGCTAACATTGCCAGTGATTTCTCGGTGATCCTGTCTGCCGAGTATGCGGACGTGCTGATGTCCCAGGGCATCCCGGAAAGAATCGATCGATTACCCATTGGCACCGGCCCGTACCAGTATGCCGACTACCAGAAAAACCATTACATTCGGTATGATGTCAATAACGATTACTGGCAAGGCACACCGGCAAGTAAGGCGCTGATATTCGATATTACCCCTAAGAGCTCTTTGCGCCTGGCAAAACTAATGACCGGCGAATGCGATGCAGTGGCCTTTCCGGCCCGGGTTGATCACCAAATCATCCGCGAACGGGAAGATTTAGTACTGGCCGAAAAACCAGGCCTGAACATTGGCTTTTGGGCCTTCAATACTGAGCGCCCGCCGTTTGACAACCCATCTGTACGTAAAGCCCTGGCGTACGCTATCGATAAAAACACCCTGATTGAGGCGGTATATTTTGACAGCGCAACCCGGGCTAAATCGCTGTTACCCGCTGCCAGCTGGGCTTACCAGGCGGATGCCCAGGATACCGGGTATAATCCGGTTCTGGCCCGGCAACTGCTCGATGAAGCGGGTGTAGCACCAGGTTTTACCATGTCTGTGTGGGCAATTCCGGTGGAGCGGGCTTATAACCCCAATGCACAGAAGATGGCAGAGCTGATTCAGCGTTACCTGGCCGACATTGAGGTGGAGGTGAATATTGTCAGCTACGACTGGTCAACCTTCCGCCGCCAGTTGCGACAAGGCAACCACGACTCGGTATTAATTGGCTGGTCGGCAGATAACGGTGATCCGGATAACTTCTACCGGCCACTATTAAGCTGTGACGCCATTCCTTCCGGTACCAATCGCGCACGATGGTGCAATCCGGCGTATGATGAGATCCTCGACCGGGCAATCCAAACCGAAGACGTGGACATTCGCAAAGCATTATATTTTCAGGCTAACGAACTACTATTCGATAAACTGCCCATGGTGCCAATCGCCCATGCTTACCGGTATCAGGCTTACCGGGAGGAGTTAAGCGGCATGGTAATAAATCCTTATGGCGGTATCAGACTGGGCGGAGTAACCAAGCAACGTGATTAGGATCCTGTCTCGCTACGCTATTTTATTCAGTCTGACTTTATTGTCACTGTGTGCCCTGTCGTTTTCACTGATCTATTTGTTTCCGGCTGAGCCGGTGACCACCTTAACCGGTATTACGCCACAAAACCTGATGCAGCACGAAGCGCTGATGAATCAGTACCATCTTAATAACAGCATCATCGTGCAGTTTGCCGACTACCTCAGCGAGCTGTTCGCCGGTAACTGGGGCGTTAGTCTAATTTCCGGTCAGCCGCTGTCAGAAGAAATTATGCTGGCCTTACCCGCCACCATTGAGCTCAGTGCCTGTGCTATGTTTATTGTTATTGTAGTGGGCATACCACTGGGCTGCTACAGCGGTTTGCGAGCCTACAGTACGACTGATTTTACGATTAACTCGATTAGCGTAACGGCTTACTCCGTCCCGGTATTCTGGCTGGCCGTGCTGTTTATTTTAACCTTTAGCCTGCAATTCGGATGGTTACCGCTGTCCGGGCGAATTAACCTGCTCTTTGATATTCCGCCAAAAACCGGCTTCCTGATGATTGATATTTTACTGGCTGACAATGTCGACAGAGCTGCTGCTTTCAGCGATGCGCTGTTGCATCTGATCCTGCCCGTATTATCTATCGCATGTATTTCTACCGCGTCGATGATCAGAATTACCCGGCGCTCAATTATCGACGTGCTGAACAAGCCCTTTATCATTGCCGCACGTTCTAAAGGACTCTCCAGTAAGCAGATATTTTTTCGCCATGTACTGCGTAATGCGCTGTTACCCATTTTGCCGCTGATGGCCATGCAGATCACCACACTGATAACCAATGCCATGATTGTAGAAACCCTGTTTTCCTGGCCCGGTATTGGTAACTGGCTGATCCAGGCTATTTATCAGCGCGATTATTCAGCATTACGAATGGGTATGCTGGCCGTTTCGACGCTGGTGGTGATGATCACCATTGCCATTGACTTATTTAATCGTTTAATCGATCCAAGCAGGGAAAAATACGAAAGTGTCACGATTTAGCCTCTACGATGATGAAGCCCATCCGTCGCCGTGGCAACATACCTGGCGGGCGTTTAAATCCAGTCATATTGCATTGGTCGGGCTGGCGGTCTTACTGTTATTTGTATTTTTTGCCTTCTTTGCACCACTGGTTGCACCTTACAATCCCACTTACCAGAATACCGAAGCATTACTGATACCACCGAGCTGGGCACCTAATGGTTCAATTGCTCACCTGTTTGGCACCGATGCACTGGGAAGGGACTTATTTTCACGCATTTTGTATGGTTGCCGGGTAACCTTCGGTACCAGTTTGCTGGTAGTGATTATTGCCATGCTGGTTGGCGTCACCATTGGCACTATTGCCGGGATGCTTAGCGGAGTTCGCTCCAGCGTGGTTAACCACCTGCTGGATGCGCTGATGGCCATCCCCACCCTGCTGATTGCCATTATTATTGTTGGCATTCTGGGCAGTGGTCTGGTTAACAGTATGTGGGCCATCACGCTGGCGTTGATCCCGCAATTTGTGCACCATACCCGCTCCTTTGTGCGGGGCGAAATGAAAAAAGACTACATCCAGTCATCTACTCTGGATGGCGCCAGCAATTTGCAGCTTTTTTACTACTCAATCTTACCGAATATGATTGAAATGCTGGTGGTACAGGGCACTCTGGCCCTGTCTATTGCCGTCATCGATATCAGCGCACTGGGCTTTTTAAACCTCGGCGCACAAGCGCCGCTGCCGGAACTGGGAGCTATTCTGGCCACTGGCCTGGACGCCGGATACCTGGCGCCCTGGAATATTGCCATTCCTGGCGTGTCGATTTTTCTGATGGTATTGTCAATTACCATAGTAGGTGACGGACTGCGCTCTGCACTGCGCAAACGGGTGAATCGCTAATGCCTTTACTGGATATTAAAAATCTGACCCTGGAAATCAATACTGGTACCCAGGTGATTAAAGCCCTCGACAAAATTAATTTAACCGTTAACTCGGGCGAAATCCGTGCCCTGGTGGGCGAGTCTGGCTCTGGTAAAAGTCTGATTGTGCAGGCGATATCCGGAGCCACACCGCCAAACTGGAGTATCACCGCCGACCGCATGAGCTGGAACGGCAATAACCTGTTGTCGATGTCAGAGCAAAAGCGTCGACAAATCCTGCGTAAGGATATCGGCGTGGTATTTCAACATGCCATAGCTTCGCTCGATCCGTCGGTCACTCTTGGTGAACAGCTGGAAGAATCCCTGCCGGATCAGCTGATTGAAGGTAGCTGGTTCTGGCAACGGGCGCAATCGCGACGCAAGGTGGTTATTAACACCGTGCACAAAGTGGGCATCAAAGACCACGAACAGTATCTGCGCGCCTATCCTCATCAGATCCCTACTGATATCGGTCAGAAACTGATGCTGGCCATGGCATTAATAAGTCAGCCTAAAATGCTTATAGCCGATGACCCTACCCGGGGCATGGAAACCACTACCAAAGTGCAGGTACTCAAATTACTGTCGCGCCTGAATCAAACCCGTTCATTAGGCATATTATTTGTCAGTCACGATCTGCTGGCCATTGCCAGTATGTCGCATTCTATGACCGTACTTTACTGTGGCCAGACGGTGGAATCCGGTAAAATGAAGCATATTCGGAAGCGCCCGCTGCATCCTTACACTAAGGCCTTAATGGACAGCGCCCCCAGCTTCAGTAAGGATTTACCGCCCAAGTCACAGTTACCGACCCTGGCGGGTACCATCCCGACCCTGCAGCATTTGCCTATCGGTTGTCGTTTGGGCCCCCGCTGCCCGCGCGCTCAGCGTGCCTGTGTTAATGTGCCGGCAGTGCGCAAAATACATGACCATAGCTACAGCTGCCACTTTCCACTTCACCGGGATAAAGTATGACAAAAGTCCTCAATGTCAGCGGCTTAACTTTTCGTCACAGCAGCAAAAAACGCTGGCTGAAAAAGCCGGAGGTGTTTGCTCTCGGCCCGATTGATATGCAGGTGACCAAAGGCGAAACCATTGCCATTATAGGGCAGAACCGCTCTGGTAAATCCTTACTGGCAAAAATGCTGGCCGGTGCGGTGGAACCCGATGAAGGCCATATTCAGTTGCAGGAAGAAAGATACTGGTCGGTAAAACACCGGGTAGCGCGTAAGAAAGCCGACATAACCGGTATCCGCATGATTTTTCAGCATAACAGCGAGTCGATTAACCCTGGCATTACAGTGGGCCAAATCCTCGATGAGCCTTTGCGGTTAAATTCGTCCATGGCTGAGGAGGAGCGTAAAGCCCTCATAGGCGATACATTGGTAAAAGTAGGGTTGCTACGGGAACATATCTATTTTTATCGCCATATGCTCTCTGACGGCCAGCAACAGCGTGTTTCTCTGGCGAAAGCTATTTTACCCGACCCAAAGGTACTGATTGCCGATGAGCCTTTTGCCGCGTTGGATCCCACCATCCGTTCCCAAACAGTAAACCTGATCCTGCAACTACAAAAAGAGATGGGGCTGGCGTTTATCTTTATTTCACACAATCTGGGGATTGTCCGGCATATCGCCGACCGGGTGATTGTGATGGATAAGGGGCAGATTATTGAAAGTGGTAAAACTGAGACCATCTTTCGATGGCCTCAGCATGAGATGACCAAAAAACTGGTGATGTCTTATCAGTCGCTGATCCCACAACAAACCATGCGGGAACCCGATTAATAAGTTAGCCCACCAATGCTAACAGCACACCAGCAGCCACAGCAGAACCCAGCACGCCGGCAACGTTTGGCCCCATGGCATGCATTAGGAGGAAGTTATGCGGGTTAGCTTCAAGACCAACCTTGTTAACTACCCGGGCAGCCATAGGCACTGCTGATACCCCAGCCGCGCCGATCAACGGGTTGATCGTGCCGCCACTGGCTTTACTCATGATTTTGGCCATGATCACGCCGGTTGCGGTACCAATTGCAAAGGCAATGGCGCCCAGCCCCAGAATACCCAGCGTTTCAACGGTCAGGAATTTATCCGCTGACAGCTTTGAGCCAACGGCTAAACCTAAGAAGATAGTGACAATGTTGATTAACTCGTTTTGTGCTGTTTTGCTTAAACGGTCTACCACACCACATTCTTTCATCAGGTTACCAAAGCAGAACATACCCACTAATGGCGTTGCCGAAGGCAAGAACAGAATAGTCAGGAACAGCACCGCCAACGGAAACAACACCTTCTCTTTGGCAGAAACATGACGTAACTGAGCCATCTCAATCTTACGTTCTTCCGGCGTGGTAAGTGCCTTCATAATTGGCGGCTGGATAATAGGTACCAGTGCCATATAAGAATAAGCAGCAACCGCAATGGCACCCAGCAAGTCCGGCGCCAGCCGGGAAGCCAGGAAGATAGCCGTGGGTCCGTCAGCACCACCGATAATGGCAATAGCCGACGCGTCCTTGAGGGTAAAATCGAAGCCCGGAATAAAGTTTAGCGCAATCGCACCGAACAGCGTGGCAAAAATACCAAATTGGGCAGCCGCGCCGAGTAACAGCATTCGCGGGTTAGCGATTAACGCGCCAAAATCCGTCATTGCGCCTACGCCCATAAAAATAAGCAGTGGGAAAACGCCGGAGTGGATCCCCACTTCGTAGATGTAATACAACATACCGCCCGGCTCGGTAAAACCGGCTAGTGGAATGTTGGTGAGTAAGGCGCCAAAACCAATCGGAAATAACAGCAGTGGCTCAAACTTTTTAACGATGGCCAGATACAGCAGTAGTGCGCCTACTGCCATCATGATTAACTGGCCGGATTGAAAATGGGCTAGCGCAGTGCTGTCCCACAATATGGCTAATTGTTCCATGGCCGGTTAACCCAAATTGATCAGAGGCTGACCGCTTGAAACGCTGTCACCATCTTTTACCTGAATTGAAGACACGGTGCCGTCAAAGGCACTGCGGATCTCGGTTTCCATTTTCATGGCTTCCAGAATGATCACCACGTCACCATTGGCCACCTGGTCGCCCGGCGATACCAAGATCTTAAACACGTTGCCCGCCAGCGGCGCATTAATGGTCTGACCGGATGGTGCAGGCGCAGCAGCAAGTGCCGCCTGAGCCGGTGCAGTTGGGGCCGGAGTAACAGCGCCTAACTCGCCTTGTGCGCCCACTTCCACACTATATAGCTTGCCATCAACGCGTACATCGTAAACCGCCGCTTCTGAGGCAGGGGCACTAGCTTCCGGTGCAGCAGGAGCAACTTCTTCACCGGTGGGTACTGGTTCAAAGGCATCCGGATTATTGCGGTTTTCGAGGAATTTAAGACCAATCTGTGGGAACAACGCATAGGTCAGCACGTCGTCGATTTTGTCTTTGGCCAGAGAAATGGATTTTTCTTTTGCCAGACTATCGAGTTCAGTTTCAAGTTTTTCCAGTTCTGGTTCGATTAAATCGGCAGGACGGCAGGTAATTGCTTCGCCGCCATCCAGCACGCGTGCTTGCAGTTCGCTGTTTACAGGTGCAGCAGTAGCGCCGTATTCGCCTTTCAGTACGCCAGCAGTTTCTTTGGAAATACTCTTGTAACGTTCACCGGTCAGCACGTTTAGTACCGCCTGAGTACCCACGATTTGCGAGGTGGGTGTAACCAGAGGAATAAAGCCAAGGTCTTCACGAACACGCGGAATTTCCTGCAGTACTTCGTCAAATTTATCGGCTGCGCCCTGCTCTTTGAGCTGGCTTTCCATGTTGGTGAGCATACCACCAGGCACCTGAGCTAACAGAATACGTGCATCAACGCCTTTCAGGCTACCTTCAAACTTAGCGTATTTCTTGCGCACATCACGGAAGTACGCGGCAATCTCGGCCAGCTCTGGTAAGTCGAGACCAGTATCGCGCTCGGTGCCTTCCAGAATCGACACTATCGTTTCGGTGGCAGAGTGACCGTAGGTCATACTCATGGAGGAGATCGCCGTATCAAGAATGTCGATACCCGCGTCAATAGCTTTTTGGTAAGTGGCGGTGCTCAACCCGGTGGTGGCGTGACACTGCATGGCAATGGGTACATCAACGGTTTTCTTCAGTTCGGTGATTAGCGTTTCACACTCATAAGGCTTAAGCAGGCCTGCCATATCTTTAATACAGATAGAGTGAACGCCCATGTCCTCGAGCTTTTTCGCCATGTCGAGCCACAACTCCAGGTTGTGCACCGGGCTCACGGTATAAGAGATGGTTCCCTGGGCATGTGCACCGCAATTCACCGCGGCTTTGATGGCCGTTTCAAGATTACGCACATCATTCATGGCATCAAAAATACGGAACACGTCGACACCATTGTCGTGCGCACGCTCAACAAAGCGGGTAACCACGTCGTCGGCATAATGGCGATAACCCAGCAGGTTCTGACCACGCAGTAACATTTGCTGCGGTGTCTTTGGCATGGCTTTTTTCAGCTCACGGATACGCTCCCAGGGATCCTCGCCCAGATAACGGATACACGAGTCAAAGGTGGCTCCACCCCATGACTCGATCGACCAATACCCCGCGTTATCAAGCTTTTCAGCAATGGGTAGCATATCGTCCAGACGCATTCTGGTGGCTAGCAGTGATTGATGCGCATCCCGAAGCACCAGTTCGGTAATCGCCAGTGGCTTAGACATGTGTTCTCCTAAAGTGTGTTATTTATTTTTTTGCGTTTCTGTGCGCGTGCACAGCAGCAGATATGGCAGCGATAACATTGTTATCGGCGGCAGCTGTTGAAGTGGCTTTCGTGCCCGACGCTCTTGCTGGCGCCGGAGGCTCCTGACCGGGGAAACGCTCACAAAAGGCTTTGAGTGCATTTACCGCGAATATCAGGATGGTCAAAAACACAAAAACAAAGCCCATTCCCACCAGCAGTAAATTGCCAGCTTCGATTAGTAATCCTGAAATTGGTGTAGTCATTGCTTGTCCCGGGCATTATTTTGGAAACAGATTAGTATCACGGCAGTTGCTAAAAGACAATATAAACAACTGTTTGAATTGCATAAAAAATCATTTTTTACGATTAAATATCAATATATATTCCATTTTATGCATAAAATTAAGTTTCACTTATGCGGTCTATAAGCTACATGAATACTTAAATCAAACTAAATTAACAAACCACTTACGCCGCATCTTCCATAAACAGTGCTTATGGGGTGTATAACTGATTAATATATAGTCTGTAGATGAGTGTGCTGGAGAGCACTGGCAAACACAAGGTAAAGTGCAGTAATGCTTGATCTGAATTAATGGAAAAGAGGCTTACAGGCCAGGTTAAACACGCCCGATTTCACCGGATAAGACGATAAGGTTTGACGATTATAAACTTTTGCTCATAAAGCAACTGTTGGGATCGGCCTGATAGCCGGCAAATGGCCCGCAATATTGAAATCCATAGCGCAGGTATAACTGCCGGGCCGGGGCAAAAAAGTCCATACTGCCAGTTTCAAGCCACACGCTTTGATAGCCGGTATTTTTTGCATAATCAATAACATGCTCCAGCAATCGTTTGCCCGTACCGGTGCGCCGTGCACTGGCCGGTGTGCGCATGGATTTTATTTCAACCTGAGCGGCGTTAAGGTGTTTTAGCGCGATACAACCGAGCAGTTTATGACCTGAACGGGCCGCAAAAAAGGTAATGTCCGGCGCTTTGAGTTTATCGACATCGAGGGCATGAACGCACTCCGGCGGTGACGTGGCATACATATCAGCCAGATGTTCCTCTAGCAATGCAATAACATCACCACCGGATAAATCATCTACCGAAATTTGCAACGATTCGACTGGCATGATTAAAGGTACCCTTTCAGCGTTGCCAGTCCGAATGCATTACAGGTAGTTGAATCCATCATCTCACCATTAACGATGCGAGCTTTAACTTCAGCCAGCGACAGCTTATGCACAGTGAGTCCCTGCTCTTCTACTTCGAGCTCCTGAGCTGTTTTGGTGAGGGTTTTGGCCACAAAAATATGATAGCGCTGAGAACACATGCCATAGGCCAGAAACTGTTCGCCAACAAACTGCCAGTCGGCGGCCAGTAAACCGCACTCTTCCCTTAGCTCGGCCTTGGCAACGCTCAGTGCATCAAAGGCTTCCGCACCCTCTTTAGCCCCCTGAGGAAATTCAAGATGACGGCCTTTTACCGGATAACGATATTGTTCAACGAGATAGACATCTTCGCCTTCAATGGCGATCACCACGACAAAGTCAGGCTTATCGACGACCCCGTAAATCCCGCGGTAGCCATCATCACGGCCAATAGTATCTTCGCGTACGGTCATCCAGCGATTCTGATAAACCACTTTGGAGTCGAGGGTTTGAATTTCGTCGGAATTGATGTCTTTCATATAAATCCGTTTAATCCAGAGCGTAAAACAAAGGGACAAAAAATAAGAGCTGCGAAAGCAGCTCCTGGAAATGAACTAAATATATTCAACTTCAATGATTTCGTATTCAACGGTGCCGGACGGCGTTTGAATATTCACCATATCGTCGAGCTCTTTACCAATCAGGCCGCGGGCGATTGGCGAGTTAACAGAAATCAGGTTTTGTTTAATGTCGGCTTCATCGTCACCCACAATGCGATAAGTGGTTTCTTTATCGTTATCAACATTAAGAATTGTTACCGTAGCACCAAAGATGACCTTGCCATTGTTGGGCATTTTAGTGACATCAATGATTTGTGCATTAGACAGTTTACCTTCGATGTCCTGAATGCGGCCTTCACAGAAGCTTTGCTGTTCCCGAGCAGCGTGGTATTCGGCATTCTCTTTTAAGTCACCGTGCTCACGGGCTTCCGCAATAGAAGCGATAATTTTAGGCCGCTCTACCGATTTAAGTTGATTCAACTCCTCGCGAAGCATCTCAGCGCCACGTGCAGTCATAGGATATTGAGTCATGTTGTTATTCTCACTTACCTGGAAATTAATAAAAATTAAAAAGGGGTCAGAGTACATTAATGAATGGCATTAATGTACTCTGACCCCTTTTTTGTTATTTAAGAAGAATACACAGAATCCTTCTTTTTGTCATTACCCGTTTATTTTGGCGTGTAGCGCCTGAACAGACGTTACCTTACCGCGATCGTCAGCGGATTTTGCCTGAACAGTGGCAAATGCTGCGTTCATGGTCGTGGTGTAGGTAACTTTATTCACCAGCGCTTCTCGACGAATGTACACTGAGTCGGTAATCGCCTGACGACCTTCCGTTGTGTTTACAATGTAAGAATATTCACCATTCTTAATTGCGTCCACAATATTCGGACGTCCTTCCGAAAGCTTATTCACCACCGACACTTCAATGCCCTGCGCTCGCAAAGACTCTGCAGTACCGCTGGTACACTCAATGGTAAAGCCTTTGGCGATCAGTGCTTTAGAAAGCTCTGCCAGTTTAGGCTTATCGGTTTGACGTACTGATAACAACGCTTTACCCGAAGCAGGCAGCGGTGCACCAGCACCAAGGTTAGCCTTAGCATAGGCTTCTTCAAAGGTATCACCTACGCCCATCACCTCACCGGTTGAACGCATTTCCGGGCCTAACAGCGGATCCACGCCCTGGAACTTAGCAAATGGCAGTACCACTTCTTTCACAGAGTAGAACGGTGGGATAACTTCCTCAGTAAAGCCCTGCTCTTTGAGTGATTTGCCCGCCATTACCCGCGCTGCGATCTTGGCCAGAGGAACACCTGTGGCTTTCGATACAAACGGAATAGTACGAGCGGCTCGGGGGTTTACCTCAATCAGGTAGACTTCGCCGTCTTTAATCGCAAACTGCGTATTCATCAGGCCAACCACGCCAAGCTCAAGAGCCATTGCCTTAACCTGCTCGCGCATCACGTCCTGAATATCTTTTGACAGTGAGTGCGGAGGCAGTGAACAGGCTGAGTCACCAGAGTGAACACCGGCTTGTTCGATGTGCTCCATGATACCGCCAATCACTACATCGGTACCGTCACATACTGCATCGATATCGACTTCGATAGCGTCGTCAAGGAAGCGGTCCAGCAGTACCGGTGAGTCGTTAGACACTTTCACCGCTTCGTTCAGGTAACGTTTCAGGTCTTTTAAGTCGTACACGATTTCCATCGCACGACCACCTAATACGTAAGAAGGGCGAACTACCAGCGGGAAGCCGATTTCCTTGGCTTTCTCAAGCGCCTGTTCCATGTTACTAACGGTTGCGTTAGCGGGCTGTTTCAGGGCCAGTTTGTTAACCATTTGCTGAAAACGCTCACGGTCTTCAGCGCGGTCGATGGCTTCTGGTGAAGTACCGATAATGGGTACACCGTTAGCTTCCAGAGCGCGGGCCAGTTTAAGCGGCGTCTGACCGCCGTACTGCACGATAACGCCTTTGGGCTGTTCAACGGCAACAATTTCCAGTACATCTTCCAGCGTTACCGGTTCGAAGTACAAACGATCTGAGGTGTCGTAGTCGGTAGAAACGGTTTCCGGGTTACAGTTAACCATGATGGTTTCATAACCGTCTTCACGCATCGAAAGCGCCGCATGCACACAACAGTAATCGAACTCGATACCCTGACCGATACGGTTAGGCCCCCCCCCTAAAACCATGATTTTGTCTTTGTCTGAAGGCGCTGCTTCACACTCTTCATCATAGGTTGAGTACATGTAAGCTGTGCTGGTAGCAAACTCAGCCGCACAGGTATCGACTCGCTTATACACCGGCTTAATACCCATGCCTAAACGCAGGTCGCGGACATCGCTTTCGGCTACTGCCGTAAGGTCTGCCAAACGGGCATCAGAGAAACCTTTGCGCTTAAGGGTGGTCATCAGATTTTCATCGATGTTGGCCACACCCAGCTCAGCCACTTTTTGTTCAAGCAGCACCAGCTCTTCTAATTGCACCAGGAACCAGCGATCAATGTTAGTCAGTTTAAAGACTTCTTCCACGCTCATGCCTGAACGGAAGGCATCACCAATGTACCAGATACGCTCTGCACCCGGTTGACGCAGTTCATAAACCAGCTTGTTTTGTGCTTCCGGATCGTCGAGGTCGAGAATCGGGTCAAGACCGGCTGCGCCCACTTCCAGACCACGCAGGGCTTTTTGCAGTGATTCCTGCTGGTTACGGCCAATCGCCATTACCTCACCCACCGACTTCATCTGAGTAGTCAGACGGTCATTAGAACCGGCAAACTTCTCAAAGTTAAAGCGTGGGATTTTTGTGACTACGTAGTCGATGGCCGGCTCAAACGACGCAGGCGTTAAACCGCCGGTAATATCGTTAGCCAGTTCGTCCAGCGTATAACCTACCGCCAGTTTGGCTGCCACTTTGGCAATCGGGAAACCGGTTGCTTTAGAAGCCAGCGCAGATGAACGGGATACCCGTGGATTCATCTCAATGATTACCAGACGGCCGGTTTTCGGGTCAACACCAAACTGGACGTTTGAGCCGCCGGTTTCCACGCCGATTTCACGCAGTACAGCCATGGCTGCATTACGCATAATCTGGAATTCTTTGTCGGTCAGGGTTTGTGCAGGCGCTACGGTAATCGAGTCACCAGTGTGCACACCCATGGGGTCGAAGTTTTCAATGGTACAAACGATGATACAGTTGTCGGCTTTATCGCGGACCACTTCCATCTCGTACTCTTTCCAGCCAATCAGTGATTCATCGATCAACAGCTCGTTGGTGGGGGATAAATCCAGACCACGGGTACAGATTTCATTAAACTCATCGATGTTATATGCGATACCACCACCGGTGCCACCCATGGTGAATGACGGACGGATGATACACGGGAAGCCAATTCGGCTTAACACATCGTGAGCCTGTTCCATTGTGTGGGCGATTTCTGCACGCGGACACTCCAGACCAATAGACTTCATGGCTTTATCGAATCGTTCGCGGTCTTCCGCTTTATCGATAGCGTCAGCTGTGGCGCCAATCAGTTCTACATTAAATTCGTCCAGTACACCTTCGCGGTTCAAATCCAGCGCACAGTTAAGGGCAGTCTGGCCACCCATGGTAGGCAGGATCGCGTCAGGACGCTCTTTCTCGATGATCTTGCGCACCACTTCCCAGTGAATCGGCTCGATGTACGTGGCATCGGCCATTTCCGGATCGGTCATGATGGTGGCAGGGTTAGAGTTAACCAGAATTACGCGGTAGCCTTCTTCACGAAGAGCTTTACACGCCTGGGCACCTGAATAGTCAAATTCACAGGCCTGACCGATAACGATAGGCCCGGCGCCGAGGATTAGGATACTTTTTAGGTCGGTACGTTTTGGCATTGGGGCAAGTTCCTACTGCTTTGACTGTTCGATTAAGTCGATAAAGTGATCAAATAATGCAGCCGCATCGTGCGGACCTGGACTCGCTTCAGGGTGTCCCTGGAAGCTGAACGCCGGCTTGTCGGTACGATGAATACCCTGCAGGGATTTATCAAACAACGACACGTGCGTCACTTTAAGGTTGTCTGGCAGATTTGCTTCATCAACCGCAAAACCGTGGTTTTGACTGGTGATCATCACCACGTCACGTTCCAGGTCTTTCACCGGGTGGTTGGCACCATGGTGTCCAAACTTCATTTTAACCGTTTTAGCACCGCTGGCCAGAGCCAGTAACTGGTGTCCTAAACAAATACCGAATACCGGCAACCCGGTATCGACAATGGTTTTGATCGCTTCAATGGCGTAGTCACATGGCTCAGGGTCGCCCGGGCCGTTTGACAGGAACACACCGTCCGGATTCATCGCCAGGACGTCTTCGGCCGAGGTTTGTGCAGGCACCAGTGTCAACTTACAGCCGCGGTCTACCAACATACGCAGTATGTTATGTTTGGCACCATAGTCGTAGGCTACTACATGGTATTTATAGTCCGCACCGTCTTTATAGCCGCCTTCAAGCTCCCATACACCGCTGGTCCATTCGGTGATTTGTGTGGTCGAAACCACTTTTGCTAAGTCCATGCCTTTGAGGCCGGGGAACGCTTTGGCGTTTTCCAGCGCCGCCGCTTCATCCAGCGCGTCGGTGCAAATGATGCAACCGTTTTGTGCGCCTTTGTCGCGCAGAATGCGCGTTAAACGACGGGTGTCGATATCTGCAATGCCCACTACATTGTTGGCTTTGAGATAATCAGACAAGGTTTGTTCGTTTCGATAGTTGCTGGCAACGAGAGGAAGATCTCTTATAACCAGACCTTTTGACCAGATTTTGTCAGATTCAACATCTTCCGGGTTGGTACCGGTATTGCCGATATGGGGATAAGTAAGAGTAACAATTTGTTCAGCGTAAGAAGGGTCAGTCAGAATTTCCTGGTAGCCGGTCATTGATGTATTAAATACTACTTCACCAACTGACATACCTTGAGCACCAATAGCAGTACCCTTAAACACAGAACCATCTTCTAAGACCAGAAGGGCGGAATTAGCCAAGTCAACCTCCAAATTAAGGATAACCGAGAGTTTTAAATAACACTCACAAAAAACGGGAGGTAATATTGAATTTACATCCCGTTTACTAGAATTTGCAGCTAATGAATATGTGCTCAAACTGCCGCCGAAGCTCATGCGGCAGCGGTTTCAACACTAATTTTTGGCAAATTCCGTGGATTATAGCTTAAGAGACTTTAAAGGTCTATTCCGATCTGGAAAAATTATTAAAATAACCCGTTAAGCTATAAATTCACGCAAACATGCCAAAAAAGCAATTCATTGGGCCATTTTCTGCCGTTTTCTATTTATTATTGATTTAAAGACAATACGTCATTCATGCCGTACTGGCCAGCATCCTGCTGTGTCAGCCACATTGCAGCCTGCACTGCACCGCGGGCGAAAGTTAAGCGACTGGAAGCCTTATGGGTAATCTCCAGGCGCTCACCGATATCGGCGAATAAAGCAGTATGTTCACCTACAACATCACCGGCGCGAACGGTGGCAAAGCCAATAGTATTGTGGTCTCGCGGCGGTGTTTTGCCCTCGCGGCCATACACAGCACAGGTTGAAAGGTCGCGGCCCAGTTCGTCGGCAATAGCTTCACCAATCGCCATGGCGGTGCCCGACGGTGCATCCTGTTTAAAGCGATGGTGCGCCTCTAAAATTTCGATATCCGCAGTGGCACCCAGTGCACGGGCAGCCTGTTTTACCAGGGATAACATTAAATTCACCCCAACACTGTAATTTGCGGCAAATACCACCGGAATTCTGGTTGCTGCATCAGCCAGCAAATCCAGCTGCGCGGCTGACAAACCGGTAGTACCAATGACCACAGGTTTGTTGTTAGTCACACACCACTTAAGGTTACTATCGAATGCGGCAGGCAGAGTAAAGTCGATCATCACGTCAACGACTGCCGGATTAATGGTAGACAAAGCGCTACACGCAGTTTCCAGCTTGCCTATGCCCGCCAGTTCACCCACATCCATACCGACCCACGGAGAGTCATCACGAACCGATGCAACACTTAATGAGGCGTTATCATGTTCATTGAGCGCTTCAATCAATACCCGTCCCATCCGACCATTGGCGCCAAAAAGACCTACTTTCATCGAAAACCTGCTTGCTTATTTAAGGTGCCCTTGATTGACTGTAGGGACAGTTTTCCGGGCAATGTGACTGTTGATGGGCGAATTGTGCCTGATAGCCGTGCAGATGAAAACCCACAAATGGTTGAACTTTGCCGCCTGTCCGGGTTCAATGAAGGCCCTTTGCGCCGCAAATAAACTAATTACGTTTAACACCAACAGGTTTGTTACAGGACTTATAGAAATGGAAAAACGTCTTATCTGGGATATTCCGACCCGCCTCTTCCACTGGCTGCTGGTAGCCTGCATTTTGGCGCAATACCTCACCGCCGAGGTATTCGACGCCATTGACTGGCATTTTAAAATTGGCTATTTCACGCTGGGCCTGATTTTGTTTCGCCTACTCTGGGGATTTACAGGCACCACTTACGCCCGTTTCAGCCAGTTTTTAGCCGGACCCGGCAAAGTGCTTTCCTATGCGAAAACCATGACTAACCCAAATTCGCCAGAACATGCCGGACACAACCCTATGGGCGGCTGGATGGTGATTATCCTGCTGTTGTTAGTGGCGCTACAGGGCATCAGTGGCTTATTTATCGGCGACGATATTATTAATAACGGCCCTTATTACGACGCCGTCTCCGACGCCACCCGCGACACCATGAACACTATTCACCATACGGCCTTTAATGTTCTGCTGGCGGCCATTGCATTGCATATTATCGCAGTAGTGTTTTACGCCCGATTTAAAAAGCAGATGCTGGTGCCCGCGATGCTGCATGGTAAAAAGCCCACCAATGAACCAGGAATTTCTTCTTCCCGGTTATTACTGGCACTTATACTGGTCGCTATAGTCATTGCAGCAATGTACTACGCCATTGAAATTGCCCCACCCGCCCCGGCGGTGGATGCGGATATGTATTATTAAACGAGGTAAGCAGCCCGCTTAATAAGCGGGCATGTTGCTCATCCCACCAGAGTTCAGTTTAAGTTGCGCAGTACCGCATCTATTCCCTTGTGAACAAGAAAAGAAGGGTAATTACAGTCTACACCATCATGTATCTTTGCCAGGTCGCCTCTTTTAAGTTGTCCTTCCGCTTCTCTATCCACTTCGACCCAGGCGGAATTGTCATTAATCATATCAGAGACAACGCCTTGAAAATCATATCGATACGTTTTGATATAGGGCTCACCTCCAGAGTAATTAGCCATTGGTAATCGGGTTGCAAAATAGATTTTCTGCCCTACATTCAAGTCTTGCTCCTTACCCAGAGTAATTTTTACCAGATGCAGGTCACCTCTTTTACGATACTCCATAACATAGCCAGGCTGACTAAACTTTTGCTGTATTGTTGGCATGATGAACTGCACGGTATTTTTTATGGCTCGTGACGTCAGGTTAACTGCATCTTCTTCGTTAAGCGGGCAAGCCTCATCATTGCTCACCATTGAAGTTGTTGCTTCACCTTGTTGTGTCACGGATTCAGTTTTCGTTGTTTCAGAAAAATCAAATATGGTCACTTTGCCGGTTACCTTTACTTCATAACGGCAGCTCGCGGGAAAACTTAGCCTCTGCCCATCATCATCTGACGACTCTGATGCCGGTGAAAATGTCCTGACAAGCCTAAAATCTTGTAATGTAGGCATTATGGCTGCATCGGCAGAGTCATTACCTGCCCCGGTGAGCTCTCCCGCGTTTTTGCCAATTTTACTATCATTAGCCATTATAGTCCCAGTACCCGATTCAACCGTTTCAAATCCAGCCAGATGTAAGGCGTTTTGTAGCTCCGTAGAAAATTGACGCGCCACTCCGCTTCCAACTTTTAATCGACTATCTACTTTAAGCGGGAATATTGCGAATGATTTTGACAGACCCTTTAATTCTGCCAAAGAGGGCATAATTTCAGCGTCGGGCATATTAACCCGGTAATTATCAATGGAAGTTATGGGATATCCTCGCTCTATTTTTGTACCGTTCGAGCAGCCGATTACACTTATTAGGGCTAAAGTGGCGGGGACCACATAAATTTTGACTGGTATACTCATACAACTTTCCCTGTTGTTTTTTGTATCGCAAACGTGTGAGCTTTGTATAAGGCTTTAACGCACCTCATAACTCATAAACCTTAACACTATGCCTTACTATTGAGCATAAAAACAGCAGAATTGAAGTCTCCAGTGGGATAGCGACTATTGAGCAGCTAAGTGCTCTGATACGGTTGCCTTTTTTGTTTGGTTAAACAGCAGAGCATTGGTCAGCACTAAAATGAGGCCAAGGTTAACTACAGTCGTTAAAATTGAACCTTCAGGGCCATAATGCCCGCCGTTTACTAAAGAATGTCCGGATAGATGTGTCTTCATAATACTGTCAAAAGTGTTACCACTTACGTTAAATCCCAACAGTAAGCTTTGTGTTGTATTCCAACAGAAATGAAAAGCAATAGCGGGCCAGATACTTTGTGTTCTGGCATAAATCGCGCCGAAAAGACATCCGGCAAGAAAGGTATTTATGGCAGCAAGAACAGAGTAGTTCTGGTTGTCTAAATGCAAATAACAAAACAATACGCCGGTCAAAAACAAAGCGAAACCCAGCCGCATCGTTTTCGACAAGGTAGTAAAAAACAGGCCATTAATCAGGGTTTGTTCAAAGGTGGCCGAAATAAAAAGAAGTATGAGCAATTGCACAATGTTCTGAACAGAGAACCCGTTAAATTTGTGCTCTGACACACCCAAATACATCATCAGGCCAGCGACAAGCAATAGAGCTATCATCCCTAGCAAACCATACCGTAACACTTCGCGATGATCACAGCCCTTCATAAATGTCGTTTCTGTTAATGAAATGCCGTTGCAATGTCGATGAAACTGTTGAATAAATAGTAGTAAAACCAGGAGATTACAGGCTCTGAAAACAATGCTGGCTCCATACTCAGAAAAAGGCGAAAGGAGATACTCAACCTGTACAAAAAGTGCTTCATGGATAATAAACATACAAACTATCACGCACAGATAGATACCGAACAACCGAATCCACAGATGATTTCTCATAAGGTTTATCATGAGATCTCCCCCACTAGCCTTCTATTATGAATCGATAAATTACTAATGAGTTACATCATAAAGCCAGCTTCCAAAATCCACGCCAAGATTACCAATGTCATTTAACGTTTTGCCAAATTCCGATTTTGGTTCATCAAGCCAGTAACCACCAACAATTGATTTATACTCACCATCACAAAGCTCTTGAATTCCATTACTTTCATTAGTCATGTCAGTCTCCTCAGTAAAGTAAATTACGCACAATTATTCATGCAATATAAGTATGCTCCACTTCCATGGATTGATGAACTAAACCAAAGGACAGAATATTTGTGACTAGCACTACAATTAAGCCGAAGAGCTTAACAGCAGGCCGTTTAGAGATTGGCGAAGCATTAAATTCCCTGGCGGGAATTTAACTGTTTACCTCAGATATACATTCTGCGTTCAGCGGCCACACCAAGCGCAACAAAGGCGGCAATAAATGCCACACCACGGTATTCGTAGGCCACAAATTTGAAAATATGATGAAGCAGTGGCGCACCATATAAGGTAAGCGCACCGTAACCAAACGCACACAGCAACACAAACAATCCGCTGCGAAGAATAAAGTGCAGGCCGCTCAGGCTGCGTTTAACCTGCTTATTGATAATGTCACCATAAACAACCAGCAGGGTTGCCATTAACATCAGGCTCATTTCATTAAAATAACTCGCCAGCAAATCACTGACCGGCGTGGTGAAAGATGCAATCACGGACTACTCATTATCGGATATGAATCTGACCGCATTTTGCAAGCGGGCTGCGGGGAAGTCAAAGAAAAAAGCCGGCTTTCGCCGGCTAAAAAGTTGCTCCCGAAGAACGTACAAGAGCCACTTTGATGCTGAAACTGTGTGATTAATCGGTGCCTTCCTTAACCAGCCCCTGCTCTTTCATGATCGCTTCGATTTCGGGCACACTGGCCGGATCGTCGATGGTGGATGGCACTGCCACCTCCTGGTTCGAGGCAATCTGGCGTAAAAGCTTACGGAGTATTTTGCCAGACCGGGTTTTAGGCAACCTTGGCACCACTACCGCTCGCTTAAAGCAGGCAATCGGGCCAATTTCTTTTCGCACCATGGCAACCAGCTCTTTTTGCAGGTCATCCTCGTCGATGTCGTAACCATCTTTGAGCAATACCAGACCAACCGGCTCCTGCCCTTTTAAGGCATCATGAACGCCAATAACAGTGCACTCGGCAACGGCATCGTGAGCCGCCAGGATTTCTTCCATTTCACCGGTCGATAAACGGTGCCCTGCCACGTTTATTACGTCATCGGTTCGGCCCATAATAAATACGTAGCCATCATCATCCTTGTAACCGCCATCACCAGAACAGTAATAACCGGGGAAGTCGCTGAGGTAACCTGACTTAAAGCGTCCAAAATCGCCCCAAATGGTTGCCAGACAGCTTGGTGGTAAAGGTAATTTAATCGCGATAGCGCCCTGTTCACCGGCAGGCAACTCATTACCCCGGGCATCAAGCACCTGCACGTTAAATCCTGGCGTTGGCAAGGTTGATGAGCCGGGCTTGGCCGGTTTGGCTTCAATCCCCATCAGGTTGGCGCAGATAGCCCAGCCTGTTTCGGTTTGCCACCAGTGATCAACTACAGGCTTGCCGGTTTTATCTACCGTCCACAGGTAAGTAGGCGGATCGAGGCGCTCACCGGCCATAAAGATAGTTTTCAGGGAAGAAAGGTCATATTTATTAATTTGTGCCGCTTCCGGGTCTTCCTTACGAATAGCCCGAAACGCAGTAGGCGCTGCAAACAGCGCTTTAATTTTGTATTCGTCTACCATTCGCCAGAATGCGCCGGCATCGGGCGTGCGAACAGGCTTGCCTTCGTAAACAACCGTAGTGCAACCATGCAGTAGCGGGCCGTACACAATATAGGAGTGACCCACTACCCAACCCACATCGGATGCGGCCCAGAACACTTCGCCGGGTTGCATATCGTAAACCGCCGTCATGGAATATTTTAATGCCACGGCATGGCCGCCGTTTTCACGCACAACGCCTTTTGGTTTGCCGGTGGTACCGGAGGTATACAGAATATACAGCGGATCCGTGCCTTTAACCGCTACACAATCTGCTGCTGTGGCGTTAGCCATTGCCTCTGCCCAGTCGATATCCATACCTTTACGCATAACCGCTTTGGCTTGTGGCCGCTGCAGTACCACACAACACTCTGGTTTATGGGCCGATAGCTCAATGGCTTTGTCGACAAGCGGTTTATACTCTATCACCCTGGCCACTTCGATACCGCATGACGCCGTCACAATCAACTTTGGTTCTGCATCTTCGATACGTACCGCTAATTCATGCGGCGCAAAACCGCCAAATACCACTGAATGGATAGCACCAAGGCGAGCAATCGCCAGCATGGCAACCACGGCCTCGGTGATCATTGGCATGTACACTACAACACGATCGCCCTTCTCTACGCCCTGGGCTTTTAGCACCCCGGCAAACAGCGAAACCTGTTCCTTAAGCTGCGCGTAGGTAAGTACAGACTTACTGTTAGAAACCGGTGAATCGTAGATTATGGCTGGCTGATCGCCGCGGCCGTTTTCAACGTGATAATCAACAGCCATGTAGGCAGTATTCATTTCACCATCGTCAAACCAGTGGTAAATACCCTCGTTGTCCTGGGTAAGAATGTCCTGTGGTGCTTTAAACCAGGGCAAAGCTTTGGCTTGCTCAGCCCAAAATTCGGCGGGTTGCTCAATTGAACGCTGATATTCGGCTTGGTATGACATACAAATTCACTTCCTACACTATTATTATGCGGTTTGAAATCTTCACTGAAAACTTCTATATGCTATTACAGTAATAGAAAATGGGTCGTTTGCGCATACGACCATTGGCTTATATGTCGACAACTTTAGACTAATTGCGCTTTTTTTAATCTAAATCAATTTTACTCAGTGAGCTGTTCATAATAAAGTCGCGCCAGGCTTTCTCAGGCAGCGGTCGAGAATAAAAATAGCCCTGAAAATATTCGCAGCCACGTTGGCGCAAATACTCTCTCTGGAACGCATTCTCGATACCTTCGGCCACACTACTAACCCCCAGTGCATGAGCTAAATCAATAATAGAATTAACAATTGGCACCTCGTGAGCATTGAAGTTAATTTCGTCAACAAAATAGCGGTCTATCTTAAGTTCTGAAATGGGCAATTCTTTAAGATAACTCAGGCTAGAGTACCCGGTACCAAAGTCATCTATAGAGAAAGAGAAGCCTAGTTCGCCCAACTTATCCATGCGCTCGCGCACTAAATCAATGCTCGATACCAGCGTGGTTTCGGTAATCTCCAGCATCAGCGTATCGGGTGCTAGCCCCCATTTTTCAATAAATTGCGTAATGGTTTCGGCAAAGTCTGCGCGCACAATATGGCGGCCGCTGATATTCACCGCGATGCGGGTATGCTTACCCTGCTGCTCGCAGTCATGGAGTAAGCGGCAGGCTTCGTTTATAACCCAGTTGCCTATGTCTATGATAGCGTCACTTTCTTCCGCTACCGGAATAAACTCTACCGGACTGATCATACCCAGTTCCGGGTGTTCCCAGCGGATCAGTGCCTCAGAGCCGATAACCTCATTGGACGCGTTAAACTGCGGCTGCAACATCAGATAAAATTCGTTGTTCTGCAATGCCCGCTGAAAAGAGTGGGTGATGGTGTTATAGCGGTTGTAATCCTCAAACGCAGCGTTGTCGAGGGTTAACACACTGCCCGGCCCTTGCTTCTTGGCACGCTTTTTACCGAAGGAAAGTACGCCGTTGACCTTTTCGTAACTGGCTTTCGATGCCTCTAACCGGCAGGAGGAAATGGCGGCGGTAACTGAATGAATTAAATCATCCACTTCAATGGGCGTCACAATGGCTTTGTGGACCTCCCACTCCAGGGTATTGATGACATTCTCGTTTTCACGATTTTCACCATCAACCGGCGCGGTTGAGAGGATCATAAAGTTATCACCAATACCGCGATACGCCTTTAAATCCCCCTCAATCGCTGCACTTATGCGCTGCGCAATGGTGGCCAGGATTCTGTCGCCCACATGCTTGCCAAAGCTCAGGTTGTACTGAGTGAAGTTATCCATGTCGATGAGACAGCAATAAATATCCAGGGCGTTGAACTGTGAGGACGCCTGATTAAGTACCCGTGCCAGGTCCATTTCGAAGGAACGCATATTCGGCAACTCAGTAAGATCATCAAAATACGCCGTCTTATAGATCTCTTCCATGGCCTTCTTGCGCTCGGTAATATCTTTGACAATACCGATAAACTGGCGCTGCCCGTCTTGTACCACTTCTGACAGGGAAAGCTCGATGGGAAACACCCGGCCGGATTTATGTAAGCCAGGCAGCTCCCGTCCTACACCAATGATTTTTGCACGGCCGGTTTCCAGGTAATGATTAAGAAACTCGCTGTGGTATTTGGCATACGGATCAGGCATCAGAATGCTGACATCCTGACCCATTATTTCCTCAGGTTCATAACCAAAGATTGTCGACATTGTTTTATTTGCGGTAATGATAGTGCCGCTGGTATCGATAGTGACTACCACGTCGTTTAAGTTGTCGAGGATAGCGGTAAGGTAGGCCGCATAATTGTATTCTGTTTCCAGTAGCCGGTACTGTTCGGTGATGTCCTCCAGCGCGCCAAAAACCTGAGTGACCTTTTTCCCGGTGTAGCGCGGCTTACCGGTGGCTTTAATGCGCAGTACCTTACCATCGGCGCGGCGTAGAAAGCCCTCATGGCAATATTCCTTTCCTTCGCTTACCACCTTATCAAACGATGCCATGAAGGCTTTTTTGGTTTCCGGCGGAAAGTAGGCCATGGCCGTCGAAATAGAGACCGGCGAGCCATTAGGTAAACCGTAAATCCGGAACATTTCATCGGTCCAGGTAATTACGCCACTGGCTAAATCGATTTCCCAGCCACCAGTTTTGGAAATGGAACCAATTTCATTGAGGAGTTCAAGTTTTTGATTAAGCTGCGTATTAGTGCTGATAACCGGACATTTATAGGTGTGCGCCCGCTCAAGGGCTAGCTTCAGCCGTTCAACAGCCAGCTCCATAGCCAGCTCAGCCTGCGTGGCAGACCCGCCTTGTTTATCCAATAAGAAAACCAGGCCTCCCGCCGCACTCGTATCTTCGAGCAGCAGCACTTTCGCTACGCCCTCAACGTTAGCGAGCAGATTACTGCCGTTGACCCAAAACTTATCAACCTTTTGTGACCCATGACTACGACGGTCGAACTGTTTAAACAACAGTTCAAAATCTGTGACATCAACGGTTTCACCGTTATTCATTAAGAATAGGAGGTTTGCCGGTTCGCCCTGCTCATTCAGCGTAAACACGCCAACGCCTGAGCACTCAGACTTAGAAACTGCCTGCTCTGCAATAGTGAAAAAATCGAGTTCGGATACCTTTTCCAACATGAGGTGTCTGATGCGTCCTGCTAAAATTTACGGTTACTATTCAGCCGCTAATAATCGAGCCCGATACTAAGCTTAGAAAACTATCCCTGAATTACAACAAATATAGACGTTATAAAACGGCCGGCCACACTAAATTTCGAATCTTTGCAGAATACTATCAATCATAAATATTAAACTAAAGTATCGATTTATCTAAATTTCCACTCTGGTTCGCAAATCAATGAGCCTCAGTATCTTGTAACCCGCAGCTCAGCTATTCAAACTGAATAGGCAGATTCATACTCAGGCACGGACTCTTTACTGCTGGAAAACAAAAAAGCCGGCTGATGCCGGCTTCCTGAATAGCACGTAGATGAGCTTATATTACTCTTTGTAATCATCGTGGCATGACTTACAGCCACCGCCCAGTGCGCCTATCGCCTTGCCATAGCTGCCTTCATCACCTGACATTGCCGCTTTCTTGATACCCGTGGCTGCTTCTTTGAATTTAGCAATCTTAGCCATTACGTCTGACTCATTGCTGAACAGGGCTGCCTTGGCCTCTGTATCCACATCGAAACCAGTCGTATCCACCAGCAGGTAATCAGCCATCATGTCTGCTAACTGTTCCAGACGTGTAGCATTGGTTTGCATTACCTCGGTATCAAAAGGCAATGCGCCTTTCGCCATACCGAACATCGGTGACGCGTTGCTTTTTACCAATTGAAACAATGCCTGACGATACTCTACTGCCGCTTCTGCCTGTTTTTCTGACTTTGCAACGGTTGCTGCATTCGCAGCAGTTAACATTCCTGCTGCCATTAGTCCCACTGTAAATACCTTTACTGATTTCATTTCACGGTCTCCGATTATTTAAGGATCGCCTTGGTAAGCGTAATTGTTATTGCTGTTTTTTATACTGAACAAACAAAAACGGATCAACAAGAGTTGATCCGTTAAATGTTTAATTTTAAAAGCCGGATGACTAATTAGTCAGATCATCGAAGAACTTTTTAACGCCGTCAAAGAAGCCTTGCTCTTTCGGGCGGTGTTTGGCAGCGTCTGTGCCTTTGCCCATTGATTCGTCCAGTTCCTTAAGCAACTCTTTCTGCTTGGCTGACAAATTCACCGGGGTTTCCACCACTACCTTACACAGCAAGTCACCAATCGCGCCACTGCGTACCGACTTCACGCCCTTGCCACGCAGGCGAAACATTCTGCCAGTTTGCGTCTCAGGACTGACTTTAAGCTTCACTTTACCGTCCAGCGTTGGTACCTGTAGCTCGCCGCCCAGCGCCGCCGTAGTAAAGCTTAGTGGTACCTCGCAGTACAGGTTGTTACCGTCACGGGTAAAAATATCGTGATCGCGCACGTGTACCTGTACATATAAATCACCTGCTGGTGCGCCGCTTTCACCGGCTTCACCTTCACCGCTTAAACGAATACGATCGCCCGTATCCACGCCTGCCGGTACTTTAACCGACAAGGTTTTGGTTTGTTCCTTACGGCCCTGACCATGACACTCATTACAAGGATCACTGATAATCTTGCCGCGACCTGAACAGGTTGGACAGGTTTGCTGAACCGCAAAGAACCCCTGGCGCATCTGCACCTGACCCTGGCCATGACAGGTTGGGCAGGTTTTAGGACTGGTGCCCTTTTTCGCACCGGAGCCATGACAAGAGTCACAAGCTACTAAAGTAGGTACTCTAATTTCGACTTCTTTACCGCGTACGGCTTCTTCCAGAGACATTTCCAGGTTGTAGCGTAAATCTGCACCCTGACGAGCTCGTGACTGACGACCACGCCCACCACCAAAGATATCGCCAAATACATCACCAAAAATATCACCGAAGTCAGCACCACCGCCAAACCCTGCGCCACCGCGGTTCGGATCAACGCCAGCGTGACCATACTGGTCGTAAGCGGCGCGTTTCTGGCTGTCGGTCAGTACCTCATAGGCTTCCTGAATTTCTTTGAACTTTTCTTCAAGTTCCTTGTTCCCCTGAGTACGGTCAGGGTGGTACTTCATAGCCAGTTTTTTGTATGCTTTTTTTATCTCGCGCTCGCCGGTACTTTTATCCACGCCAAGCACTTCGTAGTAATCTCGTTTCGACATATCGCTCGCTATTCCTACCCGTTAACAGCAACGCAGTGTGCATTGCCCGATTGCTTAATTGTTACTATACCCATTTCAGCAACCATGTGCTTTAAGATAACTGTTGGCCATACCGGCCTTCAACATAGTTTGTGGAATGGGTATTACATAAAAAGGCGCAACAAGCTGTGTGCTGCTGCGCCTGATGGTAACGCTAACCGGCGGCAGACCGCCGGTATTTCGTGTTACTTACTTTTTATCGTCGTCTTTGACTTCTTCAAACTCAGCGTCAACAACGTCATCGTCAGGCTTGCCCTGGCTCGCACCAGCATCCGCGCCTTCAGCACCGCCAGCCGCTGCTTGCTGTGCCTGAGCCGCTTCCATCAACTTTGATGAAGCCTGGATAAGCTCCTGAGTTTTCGCTTCGATTTCCGCTTTATCTTCGCCTTTCGCTGCTGTTTCCAGCGCGCTCAGGGCTTCTTCGATAGGCGCTTTATCGTCGGCGCTCAGTGCGTCACCTACTTCGTCCATTTGCTTACGGGTAGCGTGGATCATACCGTCAGCCTGGTTACGAGCCTGAATCAGTTCTTCGAACTTCTTATCGGCTTCTTTGTTCGCTTCCGCGTCGGCAACCATTTTTTCGATTTCGTCTTCGTTCAGACCAGAAGACGCCTGGATGGTGATCTTCTGTTCTTTACCGGTGTCCTTATCTTTAGCAGATACGTGCAGGATACCGTCGGCATCGATATCGAAAGTTACTTCGATTTGCGGTACACCGCGCGCCGCCGGGCGGATACCTTCTAAGTTAAACTGACCCAGTGACTTGTTGCCCTGTGCCTGTTTACGCTCACCCTGCAGCACGTGAACAGTTACTGCAGACTGGTTGTCTTCTGCGGTTGAGAAGGTTTGCGATTTCTTAGTTGGAATCGTGGTGTTCTTCTCAATCAGCGCTGTCATTACGCCGCCCATGGTCTCGATACCCAGTGAAAGCGGGGTAACGTCCAGCAGCAGTACGTCTTTAACATCACCAGACAGTACACCACCTTGAATTGCAGCACCTACTGCTACCGCTTCGTCAGGGTTAACGTCTTTACGAGGCTCTTTACCGAAGAACTCTGTTACGTATTTCTGTACCAGAGGCATACGGGTTTGACCACCTACCAGGATGATGTCGTTAACATCGCTTACAGACAGGTCCGCATCAGCCAGCGCTTTCTTAACCGGCTCAAGTGACTCTTTCACCATATCTTCTACCAGTGACTCAAGCTTTGCACGGGTCAGTTTGATCGCTAAGTGCTTAGGACCTGATGCATCTGCTGTAATGTACGGCAGGTTAACTTCCGTTTGCTGTGAAGAAGACAGTTCGATTTTCGCTTTCTCACCCGCTTCTTTTAAACGTTGCATTGCCAGCGGATCTTTACGCAGGTTAATGCCCTGATCTTTGTGGAACTCGTCTACCAGGTAAGTGATTACACGGTTATCGAAGTCTTCACCACCTAAGTGCGTGTCACCGTTGGTGGCCAGTACTTCAAAGGTGTGCTCGCCGTCTACTTCATCGATTTCGATGATAGAGATATCAAACGTACCACCACCTAAATCGTAAACCGCAACAACGTTATCGCCTTGCTTTTTGTCCATGCCGTAAGCAAGTGCAGCAGCCGTTGGCTCGTTGATGATACGTTTAACTTCCAGGCCCGCGATACGACCAGCATCTTTCGTTGCCTGACGCTGAGAATCGTTAAAGTAAGCTGGAACAGTAATTACCGCACCGGTTACTTTCTCGCCCAGATAATCTTCGGCGGTCTTTTTCATTTTCTTCAGTACTTCGGCAGAAACCTGTGGCGGCGCCATTTTGTCGCCTTTCACTTCTACCCACGCATCACCGTTATCAGCCTTAGCAATTTTGAAAGGCATGATGTCGATGTCGCGCTGTACTTCTTTGTCTTCAAAACGACGACCAATTAAACGCTTGATAGCGAATAAGGTGTTTTCCGGGTTTGTCACAGCCTGACGCTTCGCAGACTGACCAACCAGGGTCTCACCGTCGTTTGTGTAAGCGATAATTGATGGCGTGGTGCGGTCACCTTCCGCGTTCTCAATTACTCGCGGTTTGTCGCCGTCTAAAACTGCGACACATGAATTCGTTGTACCTAAGTCGATACCAATGATTCTACCCATTACGTGTCTCCGTATAATTCTGTAATCTTGCAAAATTAGTGGGGTTATTCACCACCAATTTCAATACCTGTCTGTAAAAAATATCTGTTAAGCCTGCGTATCCACACCGCTACTTGGTGCACGCGAAACCATTACCATGGCCGGACGCAGCAAACGTCCGTTTAATTCGTAGCCTTTTTGCATCACTGCCATCACCGTGTTGGGCTCATGGTCAGCGCTTTCCTGCATCGACATCGCCTGATGCAGTTCTGGATTGAACGCCTCGCCTTGCGGATCAATAGGGGCCATTCCAAATTTTTCAATTGTGCTGACGAAAGATTTTAAGGTCATTTCAACCCCTTCAACCATCGGCTTGATAGCTTCGTTTTCGGTATCTGCCATTTGCAGGCCGCGTTCGAGGTTATCAATCACCGGTAGCAGTTCACCGGCAAACCGCTCCAGCGCGAATTTGCGGGCTTTTTCTACTTCACCGTCGGCACGACGGCGGGCATTATCGGCTTCTGCACGAGCTCGCAACACGCTGTCTTGCTGCTCTGCCACTTTGGCTTCAGCCGCCGCCAATGCTTTTTCCAGGCTGGCAATTTTTTCTGTCGTTTCGTCGACAACTTCGCCGGCCAGGGCTTCTTCGGGAGTTTCGCCCTCTACCACTTCCACCTGCTCAGCATCAACTGCCTGGGCGTCGGTCTGGGGATCTACGGTGTCATTTTGTTCTGATTGCACGTCGCGCGGCTCGCTCATGCTTTCCTCCACAAGTTAAATTGGGTCGTTTTTCACATTGAGGCTATTTATGGGGGTGGTTTGACGCCCTTCAAGGGTATCCACAATTTTTTTATGGTTTGTCGCAATTTTCTTTCCCTGTGGCCGGTCGATGGCGGTTTTGAGCACCCATGCTGATGCGCAAATACTGATAAAAAATGTTTACAAAATATCAACATGGACAGGAATTGTGCTAATTTAACTGCGCAGCAAATAAGGGCTATTCATCATGCTAAACATTTGGAGTGTGAGCGCTATCGTCCTGCTATATCTGGCAGGTTTATTCGCGTTGGCATTTTGGGGTGACAAAAAAATTGATAAAAATAAGCAGCATCCCGTCCTGTATAGTTTAGGACTCGGGGTTCACTGTACTTCCTGGGCATTTTTTGGCACCACCACCCAAACCACTCATTATGGCTGGCCGGTGTTTCCTACCTATGTTGGTATTGCGCTGGTGATGCTGTTTGCCTTTGGGGTGTTAATTAAAATTACCCGTATTTGTCAGCAAAACAGCGTTAGCTCGCTGGCTGATTTTATCAGTCTGCGTTACGGCCGCTCGCATAGCCTGGCGGCGCTCATTACCCTGCTTTGTTTTGTTGGCGTAGTGCCTTATATCGCCCTACAGCTCGATGCCATTACCGAAAGCATTAACCTGCTCACCGCCGATGCAGACAGCGGCTCAGGTACGGTGGGATTATATGTGGCGGCATTAATGGCGCTGTTTGCTATTTTATTTGGTACTCAAACCCTCAGTCTTACCGAAAAACACCCGGGCCTGTTAGTCACTATCGCCGTTGAGTCAATGATTAAGCTTATTGGTTTGTCTGTGGTGGGCATTTATGTGTGCTACGGTTTGTTTGACGGATTATTCGATCTGGTGGCCCAGGCCGCGCAACACCAGCCGGGGCGCGACATCCTGTATGCCGATAAAAGCTGGGTTGTTTATATTAGTCATATTCTACTGGGCATTTGCGCCATGTTTATTTTGCCCCGCCAGTTCCATATGAACTTTGTTGAGAATAATGGCACAGGAGAGTTGAAAACAGCCCGCTGGCTGTTTCCTTTATACCTGTTGGGCATGACGCTTTTCCTGCTGCCCATTGCGCTGGCCGGTAGTGTGCTCCTCGACCCTACTACCGCTCAGTCAGACTCACTGGTCCTGGCCATCCCGCTGCACGAACAAAACCTCACAGTATCCTTAATTGCCTTTCTAGGCGGCCTGTCGGCTACTACCAGTATGATCATTGTGGCCACCCTGGCGCTGGGGATCATGATCGCCAACAACCTGATCACGCCGCTGTGGTTCAAGCTAAAACTCAAAAAACAGGCCCGCCACAGCATGGAGGCCAGCCAGTTACTTAATATTCGCCGACTCACTGTATTGGTAGTGTTATCAGTAGCCTTCTGGTACCACGTTAATATAAGCCAGAGCGCGCCGTTAGTGAAAAGCGGCATCATTGCCATGGCGCTGCTGTCGCAGATGTTGCCCGCCATGATGTTTAGCCTGTACTGGAAAAAGCGCAGTAAATCCGCCGCTATCAGTGGCATGCTGGCTGGCTTTATTGGCTGGGTTGCCTGGATGCTCTACCCCAGCTTGCTGTCCAGTTATTATTTTGATCCCATTCCCAGCGATCATGATCTGGCCACCAGCTATGTGTTGAGTCTGGTGATTAATTGTGTGGTCTATGTGTTGGTTGCAGCCTTGCTGCCAGTGGCAAAAGCTAACAATGACAAAGAACACCTGCAGCCAGATAGTCCTGCAGAAGAGCCTGAGCTGGCCATCCCGGTAAGTGATTTATTATCGTTAACCGAACGGGTCCTGGAGCCTGGTGCACACGCTACTCTGGCCAGGCAACTCAGTGGTAACGATACCGGCAATAGTCATCAAGGCTATGCCAGTCAGGGCCTGTTAGTGCGGGTGGAAAAACTGATGGCCGGGCAAATTGGCCACCCTAGCGCCCGTTTACTGTTAACTGCGATAGCCGATTCTCAGGGCCGCGGATTTTCAAATCTGGTGCACTGGGTAGAAGAAGCCTCGCAAAGCTTTCAGTTTAATCATGAAGTGCTGATGTCTTCGGTACAGCATATTCAACAAGGCATAGTGGTGCTCGACCAAAGCCTGAACATGCTGGCCTGGAACGACAGTTACCTGGACATGTTCAACTACCCGGCTGGCGTAGTCCAGGTGGGCATGCCAATTAAAGATCTGTTGCAATATAACGCCTGCCGCGGCCTGTTGGGCGAAGTGGGCAATATGCAGGAAGAGATCGACAAGCGGGTGCATTACATGGCAGCTGGCAGCGAATATAAATATGTGCGTAAGCAGGCCGATGGCCGGGTGATTGAACTGAACGGCAGCCCGTTACCGGGTGGTGGCTATGTAACCACTTACAGCGATATCACCGCCTACATCAAAATTCAGGACCAACTTGAGCAGGCTAAAACCGAACTGGAAGCCCGGGTAGCACATCGCACTAAACAGCTTGAGGTGGCCAAGCAGGAAGCCGACAAGGCAAACTTAAGTAAAACCAAGTTTCTGGCCGCCGCCGGCCACGATTTAATGCAGCCATTTAATGCCGCTACGTTGTTCGCCTCGATGCTGATGCAGAAAACCTCGGGTACCGAGTTACACTCCATGAGTGAAGGCCTGCTGCATTCATTAAACAGCGCTGAATCGTTGCTAACTTCATTGCTCGACATGACGCGTCTTGAGTCTGGCCGCCTGACGGTACAAAAGTCCCATTTTGCCCTCGATGATGTGCTCGCCGGCCTGGTAAATGAATTTAAAATCATTGGCGAGCAAAAATCGCTTACCTTACGCTATGTGCCCACCAGCGTGAAAGTTTACTCTGACCCCAAATTACTGCGACGTATTATTCAGAATCTGTTGTCCAATGCTGTCCGCTATACCGATAGCGGTACCGTTTTAATTGGCGTCAGGCATCGCATTGGAGACAAGATAGACATCGCGGTGATTGACACCGGGCCGGGGATCCCTGAAAACCAGTTACAGGATATTTTTAATGAATTCCACCAGCTCGATCAGCAGCACAATCAGGGTCTGGGACTGGGTTTAACTATCGTCGAGCGTATCAGTCAGTTGCTGGTTCATCCTGTCCGTGTTGCCTCGCAAACCGGTAAGGGCACGGCATTTAGTATTACCGTTGAACGCTCCTACGAAACCATCCAGCGTCATGCCGAGGCGGTGTCAGACAAACGTTCAGATACCGTTAAATTACTTGAGGGACAGCGCATCCTGGTCATTGAAAACGATGAGCAGATTAGTACTGCTATGGAAGCCCTGCTGGCCGACTGGGGTGCTCAGGTCATGGTGGCGAAAACCTGCGATGAAGCGCTGGCGCTTAACAGTATACCAGACCTCATGCTGGTTGATTATCACCTCGATCACGGCGAAACCGGCATCAATGTGGTAAGGCAACTTCGTGAGCACTGGCAACAAGCCGTCCCCGGCATATTAAATACCGCAAACCGCCATGACGGAGTTCGCGATGAGGCCCGCGAGGCAGGCTTGTTGTATTTACCCAAACCCTTAAAGCCAGCCGCTCTCAAGCGCCTGTTACGCCAGCACAAGCTGCTCTGACAGAATAAAGCCATTTGTGGCGTGTTAAGAAGTTCAGAACCTATTGGGCTGCACAGTGATAAGTTACTGGTTACTCCTCAATCTCTATCCCTGACTCTGGCGACGATAGGCTGCGGGGCTCAGCTTCGTATGCCGCTTAAAGAACTTATTAAAATACCCCGGTTCGTTAAACCCTAGTCGCTCTGCAATGTCGGCAACTGCCGTATCACTGAAAATAAGATAACGTTTTGCCTCGCTGATAAGAACGTTGTGGATCAGCGCCAGCGCGTTAGCGTTAACATACTGTTGGCAAATTTGATTGAGATGGGCCTGGCTCACGCCAATTTGCCGGGCATACCAGGCAACCTTATGCTGCATTGTAAAATGCTGGCGGATAAGTTGCTGAAACTGCCTTAGTTTGCGTTCCGGTTTACTCAGACTCCCTTCTTCGGCCCTGGCAGGTTGCATACGGTGCATCAGAATAAGCAATTGCTGCAACAGGGCCTGCAGCATACTGCTCTGGAGCAGGGAGGCGTTGCTGGCCTCTTGCTGAATCGCCGTGCAAACTGTTTGTAAAGGGCTGCGATAAACTTCATTCACCGGCAGCACAAACGCTTCTGCCAGTGCTTCCACTGACTCACCTATATTTTGTTCAACCTGGCGTAGCATCGGCGAGGCCACCGATAGCACAGTCCCCTGAGAGTGTGACTGCCAGTCAAAGCCATGCATTACGCCATCCGGAATGTATAACAAAGCCGGCGCCGCAATCTGGTGATGTTCATCATCAAACTGAACGTCCACACCCCCCTCTATGAGTACAAAGATCTGCGTGATGTGTTAATGACGATGAGGGTGAATTTTCCATTCGTGCCGGGCACTACGTTGCGTGAGCGGCTCACAGTACAAAAAAGTCTGATGCCAGAAGCGCCCTTCCTCACCGTACAGATCAACAAACTCTAAATTGCCCAACATTTTCATTACAATCTATAAAATTAACCATTAAATAACTAATTTAACCCTTATAAAGACAAAATATCTACATAAAATACAATTATCAAATTAATTAGGGGCTCATATGAACTGGCAAAAACAGGATTACGATGATATTCCCGGCACTTACGTGTTCGATGGTCAGCGAGCGCATCCGGCCTATGCAATCAACAAACTGCTGTATACCTTCAATGATGAAGCCTGTCGGGCAGAATTTGACGCCGACCCGGCAGCCTACTGCGACAAAATGGGTGTTACCGGTGACTTTAAAAAAGCCGTGCTGGCGCAGGATTTTTTAGGTTTATTGCGGATGGGCGCGAATATTTATTTCCTGGCCAAAATGTGTATTCCCCGTGGCGTGTCGGTTCAGGATGCCGGCGCCGCCTTTCAGGGCATTAGTACCGAAGAATTCCAGCAACGGCTGCTCGATAAGGGCAACGGGCTGAGTGACATTCTGGCGAAACGAGGAGATTACTGGAATGGCTAAAATTATCGGCGGGATCACCAGCTCACATATTCCCGCTGTGGGCAACGCAATCTCACAAGGGCTTACTCAGGAGCCTTACTGGAAACGTTTTTTCGACGGCTATGAGCCGGCCAAAACCTGGCTGCAACAAGCGAAACCCGACGTAGTCATTGTGGTGTATAACGATCATGGCCTGAACTTCTTTTTGGATAAGGTGCCAACCTTTGCATTAGGTTGTGCCGACATCTACGAAAACGCCGATGAAGGCTGGGGATTAAAACCGACGGCGCCTTTTACCGGTGATGCACAATTGTCCTGGCATATTGCACAATCACTGGTTGAACAGGAATTTGATATTTGTACCTGTCAGGAAATGAAAGTTGATCATGGTTTCGTAAATCCGATCCGGGCTTTATATGGCGACCATGAACAATGGCCGGTGAAAGCCATACCACTGGCAGTGAATACGGTGCAGCACCCGGTGCCTTCCGCAGCTCGCTGTTTAAAGCTGGGCCGTGCGCTGGGTAAAGCCCTTGAGTCCTATCCGGAAGATACCCGGGTGGTTATTCTTGGTACGGGCGGATTGTCTCATCAGTTGCAGGGCGAGCGTGCCGGGATCATTGACGTTGAATTTGATTTGGAATGCATGGACAAGATTGCCACTGAGCCTGAATGGATGACGCAGTTCAGCAATGCCGAAATTATTCGTCGTGCTGGCAGCGAAGGTATTGAAACCATTATGTGGCTGGTGATGCGCGGTGCGCTGAAAGACGATGCGGCCGTGCTGCACAAACACTACCATGCCCCCATATCTAATACAGGTGCAGGAGTATTAGTGCTGGATAATCAGTAATCAGGTGCCCCGTCACTGGCCGTGCAACTGTGGCGGCTGGTGACACTCCGCTTCATTCTTCCATGTTCATCATTTGTTTAAACAACACCCCCGCCTGAGTGCGGTTGATCACTTCAAGTTTACGCAACACTGCCGACGCATGTTGCTTAACCGTGGATTCAGAAATTTCCAGCTCATAGGCAATCTGTTTGTTTAACAACCCGTCTGCCATCATCCGCAAAACCTTAAACTGATGGGGCGTTAGCTGCGCAAGTTTATCGGCAAACGCTTTATCCTGATGATTCTCCAGCGCTTCAATGGCCTCGTTGATGTTCTCCGGTAACCATTGTTCACCGTCAAGCACATGATTAACCGCCTCGGCAATTTCGGCCAGCGGCGTGGACTTAGGGATATAGCCACTGGCACCCAGATCGATGGCTTTGCGAATAAGAACCGGATCTTCCTCTGCCGATACAATGACCACCAATACACCCGGAAACTGGGTACGCAGCGTGGTTAAACCGGTAAGGCCTTCGTTGCCCGGCATATTTAAGTCGAGAAACACCAGTTCCAGTGAATCATCGGCCTCTATCGCGTTGTAAGCTTCAGAAAATGATGCTACTTCGGTAATGTTGTCACCGACGATATCCACCATCGCCTGACGCATGGCAGCGCGAAACAAGGGATGGTCATCAGCAATTAAAATACGCGTATCCAAAACTTCTACCTGACTCAACATGGCGTTATTCATAAAGTATACCGCAGAATCATAATGTTAAGAACAAAACGGCCAGCAAAGGCTGGCCGTTTCCATTTTATTGTTAATCGGGCTCTGCCAGATTAGAAGCGATAGCCAACCGTTAACTGGATAGTCATTGGGTCACCATAGTAACCAATCAATGTGGTGTCGCCACCTAAGCCCGGACCATAGCTACCGTCTTCGTTGCGGGTTACGAAGTCATAACCACCCACCAGGTATTCTTCGTCGGTAAGGTTCTTTGCATGAATACCGCCGTACCAGTCGCCATCGATACTTTCCCAATTCACGCTTACGTTCACCATACCGTAGGCATCCTGCTGAATCAGATCACTGGTTTCAAACAGCAGGTAATCGTCACGGTAGTAGTAGTTCGCATTAAAGTTGAAGTATCCCATGCTGGTATCCAGCGCATAGTTGGCGGCCAGGTTTAGGGTGTTTTCCGGCGTACTGGCTAAACCAATGAGTGGCGGTACTGCGTTGTTTTCTTTGATTTCAAAATCGATGAAACCATAGGCAGCCGATAACGTCAGATTTTCCGTCGCGACGTACGTCAGCTCCACTTCAGCACCCTTTGCTGCGGTTTCCGCCGCATTACGCAAACGTTGCTCCAAAGCGGTCGGGTCATCGCTGCCGCCTTCGATACCAATGTACTGACGGTCACTGTGGTCGTAGGCAAACAAGGTCACGTTAGCACGGAAGCTGTCTGTTACATCGCTTTTCATGCCAATCTCATAAGAATCAACCACTTCGGGTCTTACGCCCGGTTCATTGATGGTTGCACGTGGGTTAAAAGTCCCTGACTTGAACCCTTGCGAGTAACTGGCGAAGAACATAGTGTCTCTGGACATTTGATATTCCACACCAACACGCGGTGTAAAGCGCGACCAGCTTTCTACTGCCGGTGAATCCAACACACCATCGCCGTCGCTGTCACTACCCAAAACCTGTGGAACCAGTTGGCCGTCTGGTCTGACATAACCCGGGATCCAACCTGACTCCGGATAAACATTATCAAACACCAAACCGTTAAAAACGGTCGCTTGTTTTTCTTCATCGGTGTAACGGGCACCAACCGAAACCGACAGTTTATCGGTGATGTCATAGTTTAACTGACCATAGACCGCAACGCTTTCACTGTTGTTGCAGCCGGATACTTCGCGGGTAAGTCCCGGCGTGCCAAAAGCAGCTCGGCCAAGTAATCCAAGTACTGCCTCAAACTGGCCACAGGACTCACCATCGTAATAATACAAACCGCTCACCAGGGTAAAGTTATCGCCCAGTAAGTTGGCCTGTAATTCATGGGTATCGTTCTCATCTTCGTAAATGGCCGGCACATCGAAAATGTCTACCGCGGTGTTGTCGAAATCGATATTGGTAGGTGAATAACTTTCACGATGTGAACCTATGTATTTCAGTTCCAGATTGTCTGACACATCGTAACGCATTAACCAGCTATAGCCCTCAAGCTCAACCTTGTTCCAGGTTGGTAAGCTGGTGTAGGAATCATATACCGAATCCGGTACCGGCGCGTCAGAAACGATACTTGGTAGTAAACGGTAACCCCCTTTTGCGTTAGAGGTATCTTCGGTTTTGTCCCAGCCCAGACGGAAGAATAAATCGTCGGTGATGTGCGCTTCCAGGGTTAAACGGGCCGCCCACAGATCTTTGTTATAGTTTTCGCGGTTTTGCCCTTCCAGCGCACTTTGCAGGAACTCACCATAGCCATCACGGTTGAGGTTGGCATAACCGAAACCGAGGTAAACCTTATCCTCAACCAACGGATACTGACCGGTAACCTTCACGTCTTTGCGGCCATAGTTGCCGACGGTCCCTTCAATATTGAAGGTCGGATCGCCGACCATGTCCTTAGTGACGTATTTTACTGCACCACCGATGGTGTTCTTACCATAGAGTGTGCCCTGTGGGCCACGCAGTACTTCAATACGCTGTACGTCAAGTAAGTCAAGCACTGCCCCCTGAGGGCGGGCTACGTAAACATCGTCAATATAAATACCAACGCCTGGCTCGTAACCCCACAGTGGATCCTGCTGGCCCAGACCACGGATAAAGGCGGTCAGAGTGGAGTTGGTACCACGACTGGTTTGCAGCGTAGTGTTAGGCGAGAATTGTTGCACTTCTGTTAAAACGCTGATCCCTTTATTGCCGAGTTCAACAGCGCCCAGCGAGGTAATCGCAACCGGAACTTCCTGCAGGCTTTCAACCGTTTTACGGGCCGTAACTTCAATTTTTTCCAGTTTTCCTTTTTCGATTCCGTCTTCAGAATCCTGAGCAATAGCAGCTTGCGAGCCCAGGCAGGCCAGTGTTACCGCCGTAGCGCAGAGTGTACGGCTAAAATTTATTTTATTACCGAATGTGTGTTTCATAGGGTGTCCCTTGTTTTAATAAATCAAAAAATCTTTCTGAAGAACGCGGTCGAGTTAACTGTAGAGACTTTTAACAATTTCGTAACTAGTACCATCGTACTATGGGCAGATTTGTTAATGCGAGCCACACTTTGCACCACTGATGAAGAGTCTGCGGTCACAGATTTCAATCAAAGGAAAGTAACATTATGTTGAGTTTACTCGGACTGGTTGGTGGACTGGGACTGCTTATCGTACTCACTATACGCGGCATGAATTTATTCATTGCGGCGCCGGTGTGTGCTCTGATTGTCGCGCTGACTAGCGGCCTTCCCCTGTTTACCGGCGATGCAAACTTCGTCACCACTTATATGAGTGGTTTCGCAGGCTTTATTTCGGCCTGGTTTTTTATGTTCTTACTGGGGGCGATATTTGGCAAATTCATGGAAGATACCGGTGCGGCAGATTCTGTAGCCCGGTGGATAGTAGGAAAACTGGGCTTTAAACACGCGGTTGTGGCGGTTGTACTGGCCTGTGCCATCTTAACTTACGGCGGTGTAAGTTTGTTTGTGGTCGCTTTTTCGGTATATCCGATGGCACTGAGCCTGTTTAAAGACGCCAACTTGCCCCGCCGCTTTATTCCGGCAACCATGGCGTTTGGCTCGGTGACATTCACCATGACCTCAGCCGGATCGCCGGAAATTCAGAACTGGATCCCGATTAAATACCTGGGCACCTCGCCTTTTGCCGGCTGGGAAGTCAGTCTGGTGGTGGCAATCTTCATGGCATGCTTTGGCTACTGGTGGCTTAAACGCATGATAGGTAAAGCCATTGCTAAAGGTGAAAAGTTTGAGGATCGAGCATACGATCCTAAAGTGCCGGTTCGCGATCTCCCTCACCCGTTAACCGGGGTAGTTCCTCTACTGGTGGTTCTGGTACTGAGTTTCTGGTTACACGAATCACTAGCCCAGCTGGCACTTATCGTGGCCCTTTCTGGTGGTGTTTTAACTCTGATGCTGATTAACTTTCAGTATTTTCACGACCTTTCTAAAGCGGTTAACACGGGTACCACCGGAGCACTGGTCGCTATTGGTAATACCGCAGCCGTAGTAGGCTTTGGCTCTATTGCCAAAAACACCGAAGCTTTTCAGGCAACGGTAGAGGTGATGGCCAATCTGCCCGGTAACGAACTTATCGGTGCCGCCGTGGCGGTGAGCGTCATTGCCGGTTTAACCGGGTCTGCCTCGGGTGGCCAGGCAATTGTATTGCCATTAATAGGTCAGCACTATATCGACCGTGGCGTTGAACCCGAAGAATTACACCGTATTGTGGCCATCTCCTCCGGCGCACTGGACTCTTTACCGCATAATGGTTACGTTGTGACCACTATTCGGGCAATTTGTCATGAAACGCACAAAGCCGCCTATGGCTCTGTGGCTGCGTTAACCGTTGTCGTACCGCTCATTGGTTTAGCGATGGCTATCGCGCTGTTTAGTTTGTTTTAAGGAGTTACCATGGCACGGATTTTCTTAATATGCTGTACACTACTGCTGGCCTTGCCAGCCGTAGCTGCCGCAGCTGAAGACGTCTTACTGACCAGCAAAGAACGCTTTAGTATGCCTTCTTACACCACCGTTGGCGGGCGAACAATCAAGTCGCTGCAGGTAGGCTGGGAAAGCTACGGCAAACTTAATCAGGCCAAAGATAATGTGATCCTGATTACGCATTATTTTTCCGCCAACTCCCATGCGGCCGGTAAATATCATCCCGATGACGCGGCGCCCGGCTATTGGGACGCGATTATTGGTCCGGGCAAAGCCATCGATACTAACCAGTATTTTGTTATCAGCGTGGATAGTCTGGTCAACCTCAATGCCAACGATCCTAATGTGATCACCACCGGCCCGGCCAGTATCAACCCCGATACCGGAAAGCCTTACGGCCTGAATTTTCCGGTAGTCACCATTAAAGATTTTGTTAACGTGCAAAAGGCGGTGTTGGAAAGCCTTGGGATCAGCAAACTCCACGCCGTTATCGGGCCTTCCATGGGCTCAATGCAAGCCCTTGAATGGGCAGCCAGTTACCCCGACTGGGTGCCACGCATGATATCGGTGATTGGCACCGGTGACAGCGACGCCTGGACCACTGCGGCTTTAGAGCAATGGGCCATTCCCATTCGGCTGGATAAAAACTGGCAGGACGGCGACTATTACGACAGCGAACCGCCGGTGGATGGCCTTGCTGCTGCGCTGATGTTAATCACCCAGCAAGCCCTGCATCCTGAGTACTTTAATCAGCAGGGTGACAAGCTTAATTACCACCCGCTGGAAACCGGGCCGTTAAGCAGTATCCGTAAATCACACAGTATAGTGACCTGGTTAACTGAAAGAGCGCGTACCCGGGCGGAAAAAATGGATGCCAATCATTTACTTTATCTGGTGCGCGCCTGTCAGCTGTTTCTTGCCGGGCACGGCGACTCACTGAGTGAGAGTCTGCGCTCAGTGAAAGCGAAAACCTTATTTTTACCGGCCGAAAATGATTTATTATTAATGCCTTATATGGCGCAAAAAGCCCACGACACTTTACAGCAACAAGGCAAGGATAGTCGCTATGAAGAACTAAGCGGCAGTCTGGGCCATTTCGATGGTGTGGTAAGCATTAAGCAAAAAGCCGATGCAATTGAAGCTTTTTTACAGTATTAACAGGGACATTAATTAATGAAAACAACCTTTAAAACGGTTTTGGGTGTTGGCCTTGTCGCCTTCGCGCAAGGCAGCATTGCTGAGCAGGAAAGTAGTTTACAGCTTGATACCGATGCTATCACAGTGTCGGGTTTATCCTCCGGTGGCTTTATGGCTACCCAGTTTCACCTGGCGAACAGCGACAAGGTCAGCGGCGCGGCCATGCTCGCTTCCGGCCCTTATTACTGTGCCCAGAACGATATTGCTGTAGCGCTTGGCCAGTGCGTGGATAAAGTCAATTCACCGCTGGATGTTAAAGCCCTGAGTGCGCAGGCTAAAAGCTGGGAACAAGCGGGCAAAATTCCACCGCTGGCTAACTTAAAAGACGACAACGTTTGGTTGCTGCACGGTACTGCCGACACGCGGGTCAACTCAGCCGTTAGCGAGGCCTTGTATCAACAGTATCAACAGTGGGTGCCGGCTGAACAGCTGACCTACGTCAATGACAAGCCTTTCTCTCACGTGTTTCCCACCGTCGATGCCGGTGGTAGTTGCCTGGACTCCGCTTCACCTTATATCGGTAAATGTGAGTATGATGCAGCGGGTGAGTTACTTACCGCTCTGTTAGGTGAACTAAATGCGCCTGATGACGTATTAGAAGGTGAAGTAATTTCCTATGACCAACAGGAAATTGCCGGCGACGATGCCAGCACTCTGGCCGAAAAAGGTTACGCTTACATCCCGGCATCATGCAGTAATGGCGAAACCTGCCGCGTACATGTGAGTTTCCATGGTTGTAATCAGTATGCAGAAGCAGTAGATATGGCTTATATTGAGCAAACCGGTCTTAACCGTTGGGCCGATGACAACCAGTTAGTAGTGCTTTACCCGCAAACCCGAAAATCGTTAATCATGCCAATGAATCCGCAGGGCTGTTGGGATTGGTGGGGGTACACGTCAGATGCCTATGCAACCCGTGAAGGGCCGCAGATTAAAGCGGTAAATGCCTTTATTGATTTTCTAGCCTCACGCTAAGGATAATTTTCTATGTCATCTTACAATGTATTTATTACCGGTGGTGCCAGTGGTATTGGTTACGGTATTGCCGAATTTTTAGGCGCTCAGGGACACACTATTCTGGTGGCCGACATCAACGCCGAGGCCGCCGCTGAAGCTTGTCAGAAACTGAGCGATAAAAACATTAAAGCACTTCCGGTTGAAATAGACGTCACCAACGCTGAACAGGTGGGCGCCCTGCCCGCCAAGCTTAAAGAGACGCCGGTCGATATTCTGGTCAATAATGCCGGTATTCAGCACGTGTCGAAAATTGAAGACTTTCCGCCTGAAAAGTGGCAAATGCTGATTAATATAATGCTGGTTGGCCCGGCGTTACTAACCCAGGCGTTTATGCCCGGTATGCGCGAAAGAGACTTCGGCCGGATTATCAATATTGGCTCTATTCATTCGGTCGTTGCCTCCCCATTCAAGTCGGCTTATGTCGCGGCGAAGCACGGGTTGCTGGGCTTTTCGAAAACCATTGCGCTTGAAACCGGTGACGCCAATATCACTATTAACACGGTGTGTCCGGCTTATGTAAAAACGCCGCTGGTAGAAAAACAGATCGCTTCGCAAGCCAAGGAAAACGGCATCACCGAAGAAGAAGTGATTAATAAAATTATGCTTGAGCCAATGCCGAAAAAGCAGTTTATAAGTTTAGAAGAACTGGGCGAAACGGCGGCCTTTTTGATGAGCAATGCTGCCCGCAACATTACCGGCCAAACCATGATTTTAGATGGTGGCTGGACCGCCAGATAACCCCCGACCATAAGAGCAGGAGGTGGTTAATATCGCCTCCTGCTTTATTTTGCGCATAAGGTTATGGTAATGTCGCCTCAGGAAGTGGGGAAGACGAACAACATGCCATACAACACCGTTGGATTAATCGGTAAAGCGGCCCACGAAGGTGCCCATGTGAGCCTCAATGCATTAGCGGATTATCTTCGCGCCAAACAATGCACCATTCTTGTTGAAGAAAGCGTCGCCCAGGAAATGGATGGCGATGACTTCACCGTTTGCGACCTTGTCTCTATTGGTAAGCAGGCCGACCTCGCTGTAGTGGTTGGCGGTGATGGCAATATGCTCGGCGCTGCTCGCGTACTCTCCCGCTTTAATATTCACGTAGTAGGCGTTAACCGCGGTAATCTGGGTTTTCTTACCGATATCCACCCGGATGAAGTGGTACAGCAAATGGATCTCATCTATAACGGTGAAACCATGGTTGAGCAACGCTTTTTGCTGGAAGTAGAAGTGTATCGCCACGAGCAGCTAAAAAGTAACAACTCAGCGGTTAACGAAGTGGTGTTGCACCACGGCAAAGTTGCCCACATGACCGAGTTTGAAGTATTTATTGACGATCAGTTTGTGTTTAGTCAGCGTTCAGACGGACTGATTGTAGCGACGCCCACAGGCTCCACAGCCTATTCCTTATCGGGTGGCGGTCCCATTTTAATGCCGCATCTTGATGCACTAACGCTGGTGCCTATGTTTCCGCACACCTTAAGTAGCCGGCCCATTGTGGTTGACGCTAACAGTACTATTTCCATGCGGGTATCCAAAGCCAACGTAGACAGCGTACAGGTTAGTTGCGACAGCCATATTGTGCTCCCTGCCCTGCCCGGCGACGAAATTCGGGTCAGAAAAAGCAACGACAGGCTGTCGTTGGTGCACCCTGCCGGTTACAGCTATTTTAATGTACTGCGGAAAAAGCTTGGTTGGGGCAGCAAACTGTTTTAATACCTTACGTATATTAGTCCAAAGTGTATCTGTACAGTATGGTTGTATTTACGCTAACCTGACAATATGTGGTGTATTTTTGTACCGCTGACTTTTAATGTAACCAAACTACTCAAACTGTATGGATTTGTCGGATAGCCCACCTGATATATACACCGAAGTGATTGTTGATTCGTTTGCCAACATTCATGGTGGCAGACAACGCTCAGAAGCCCTGCTGTACTTTGCCAACTTTGGCATCCGTTATGAAACTCAATTCGGTTTTTCCTTGCATAGCGAATTGTGGTTAACTGACAACCAGTCGATCTCCGACATCGTTGGCGACGAACAAGGAGTAAGTAACATTGAGGCCAGCGAGGCCGGCCTTCACATTGGCATGTTGGCCGCAGGCTACCATACCCGGTCCTGGTCGTGGTTAATTGGCGTATACGACATAAATTACTACTTTGACGTGCTCGATAGTGCCAACCTGTTTGTACACAGTGCTTTTGGCATGGGCTCCGTATTCGGTATCAGCGGTCCCAATGGCCCGAGCACTTATCCTCAACCCGGTTTAACCGCAAAACTTGGCTATCAGCGTGGTAAGCATTCGGTGCAATTTGCTATCGCCGATGGCGAGCCCGGCGATCCTATTTTCTATTATCACACTGCCGCTCAGGAAGAAAAACGCATCAATCTTCTGGTAGTAGCGGAATACGCTTACGAGTCAGCACAAAGTAAATGGCTGGCCGGATGGTGGGGCTATAATGATGACTCCGTTGTGCTGCAAAATGCCGGCGCCAGCCGGGGCAAAAACAACGGTTTTTATTTGCGCACCGAACACCGCTTTGAACCATCACCGTCAGACTACCAGATCACCGTGTTTGGTCGGGCCGGCGTTGGTGCCAGCAAGTTTAACTTTTTCGATGAGTTTTACTCTGTTGGTCTGCAGGTCAGCGGTGAATTGTGGGGCTTTGGAGACGAGCAATTCGGCCTTGCCATTGCTCACGCCCGAACCTCAGACGCAAGATCGCCGGAATATGGTAGCGATGAAACCGCGCTGGAACTCACCTATGCTGCAACGTTTAATAACGGCATGACTGTTCAGCCCAGTTTGCAATGGATTGGCTCACCGGGAGCCGCTCGTGAAGCGGATGACGCCGTCGTTTTAGGTTTACGTTTAAGCTGGAGCTTTAACTAAATCGTCTGCAACCAGGCAACAAACTTCCTGGTTTCCATAGCGCTTTGCAGCGGCACGTATTTTTTATTGTGGCGGTCTTCAAAGGCTACGTTGAATTTGTTCACGGAAATATTGGATATAGGTGGTTTTACACTAATGCGTAAACCATTAATTGTTTGAATCATAGCGTGTCTTATTTTTTTAATTATTGGAAAAAGCAGATCTGAATGGCGGGTGGTCGAACAGAAAAAAGGAGTTAGTGAAGTAAAAAGGCTGATTATTACCAGCCTTCAAAATCGTTAGCTTTATAATGCAATCACATTAGAAGCTTGTGGGCCTTTCTGGCCCTGTTCAATAATAAATTGAACTTGCTGGCCTTCTGCCAGTGACTTGAAGCCTTCAGAAGCGATAGAACGGAAATGAACGAAAACGTCTTTGCCGCCGTCATTAGGTGTTAAAAAACCAAAGCCTTTATCGTCATTGAACCACTTTACTACGCCGTTTACAGGATCAGACATAATTGAAACCTTTTATTAAATATTAAGTGCGATGGCGTGCCATCGGTGAAGCTATAGATACGAAGAAAACATTTACCAGTAAAGCAAATGTAAATACAAGTTCGACTTAATTGAATAAAAGCAGAAAAAGAGACGCATAATGCAGTAAGGGATAAAGCTTTAACTTTCTAAAGCATGGACAAGGTACGCTAATCCCGCAGGCAAGTAAAGCGGTTTATTTTTATTATTTTAGTCAGTCGCTGAGCCCTCTTCTACAATCCGCTGTAGCAATGGCAGTTACGGCAGTATTCCTAAATTCCTAAGCCGTAACTGCCCGGCCCACTATTAATCCTCATACAGGTGAGAATAAATCACTCTAAGGGTACGCTGCAGATTTTGTTTAGCCATAGGCCAGTAAATAGAAATATTATCAATATTGTCATGGTTACAGTCTGCACTTAATCGCGACTCCATGTCTTTTAAAGGCGCCGAATTAACGGTGCTGATCACACTGATTAAGCGTCGGGATCCCATGAGTATGGCCCGGTGGTCGTCGGCCATCACCGCGTCATCCATAATCCGCGTGGCCTCTGCCAGCTTATCCATCAGACTGGTTAATGATGTCGCCATTGAGCTCACCTGATGACTACTTTGCAGGTAACTGAGCAAATCAAACCAGGTATTGGGATCCGGCGGCATGGCCAGGACGGCAAAGTCGGGTTTTTCACGTACCTGCACCGCGGCTTCATGGGCCTGCTGCAACTCTACTTTTTGTGCTTCTACCAGTGCTTTTTCCTGCTCCGCCAGTCTGGACTCGCTGTCTTTGAATTTCGCCTGAGCCTGTTGTAACGCTTTTTCGCGGCTCTCCAGCTGTGATTTACGCTCACTGAGTTCACCTTCCAGCGAACTAAGCTGTGCATGTAAATCTGACTGAGACGAATTCTGCTGGGTTAACGATTGCTGTGACGCCGCGTATTCGCGCTGAACCGTTTCCAGTTGCTCGGTAAGCATTTGTTGCTGCTGCTCAAGCTGCTCGATGCTGCCTTGGCTCATTTTCAGGGCTGACTGCTGCTCCTGCACCTGTGCCTGAAGTTTTGCTTCCTGCTCTTCCTGCTGGGCTAGTTTTGCTTCTAATGCCTGAGCCTGCTCTTTGGAGCGGTTCAGCTCCTCGTGAAGTTTCTGTTCTTCGCTTTGGGTTAAAGAAACTTTTTCTTCGGCGTCTGCCAGTTCATTCATGCTCGACTGCAGCTTGTTTTGCATCGCGGAGTTTTGACTCTGCGCTTCTTCAAGAGCTTGCTGTAACTGTTGTTTCTGCGCTTCGATTTCTTCGTGATGCTTACGCCACTGCTCGTCACTACCCAGCATCATTTCTTTTTGCTTAGCCGCGCGTTGGGCGACATCAGCCATTTCCGATTTCAACTGCTCCAGCTTGTTTTGCTGCGATTCGCGCTCAAGTTTTTCGGCTTCCATCTGTTTCTGACGGTTATCCAGCTCCGCTTCTGCCGCTGCCAGCTTAGCCTGCTTGGCAGCCAGTTCGTTAGCCAGCGTTTGCTGCTCTGCGTGCCATTTTTGCTCGCTTTGCTGGATAGCCTGCTGTTGCTGAGTGGATTTTTGCTGCATTTCACTGAGCTCTTCCTGCAACTTGGCAAAGATTGCCTGCTGACGGGCTTTTTCCTGTTTTTCTGCCTCGGTTTGTTGTTTGGCATCTGACAGGATCTGCTCAGTCTGCTGTAACTCCGCCTGCTTGGCCTGCAGCGCCTGCTGCAATGCTGCATGTTCCGCCTTACGCCGGGCATCAGCTTCAGCCACCTTCGACTGCTGCTCTGCCGAACGGCTCTCAATATCAGCCAGTTCATTCTGCAGCTGCGCCAGGCGTTCCTGCTGGGCGGCTTTTTCCTGTTTATCCTGTTCGGCCTGCTGCTTGATTTCAGCCAGTGCCGTTTGTGTTGATTGCAGCTGAGACTGTTTGGCATCGAGCTCTTTTGCCAGTTGTTCAGCATGGGCCTGCATATCGCCTTTCTGCTGGGATGACATCGCCTCGAGCATATGCATCTCGTGCTGCAAGTGGTCGATATGACGGGCTTTACCCTCGGCTTCAGCCTGCATTTTCTGGTAGGCCATCGCCAGTTCCCGGCGTTCCTGCTCTGCCTGCTCACTGGCTTTGCGCTGGTTGGCCAGTTGCTCGCGCAATTTTTCCGATGCCTCACCGGAACTAGTTAGCTGTGATTGTAAGGCGGCTATCTGCCCGCTGACATCACCAATCTGCTTGTCTTTATCTTCGATGGAAGCCTGTAAACCGGCGATTTCTGCCACATAATTATCAACCGCGTTTTGTTGCTCGGCCTGCTGTTGCTCAAGGCGCAATGTTTCCTGCTGACTCTGCTCCAGTTGCTGTTGTGCCTCGCGATATTTACGCTCGCTGTATTGCAGCGCGTCGGCTATCTGGTTACGCTGTTTTTCCAGACTGCCCACTTTCATACTGGAGCGTTCGAGCTGCGCCTCAAGCGCTGCATTAGCCTGCTGACTTTGTTCCAGCATTTCACGGTTTTGGGTGTAATCAGACTTCAGACTGGCCAGATGCTCACTGATATCTTTGTGGGCCTGCTGCAGCTCTGAAATGGTTTCAATTTTTTCCGACAGCGTAACTTCGGCATCCTGTAATTTAAGTTCGGCCTGCGCCAGCGTTTGCTCCGTTTCTGCCAGGGCTTCCTGCTGTTGCGCCAATTGATGCTGGCTACTGGCCAGCAGCTGTTGTTTAGCCTCAACTTCCAGCTCTGCCGCTTGGCGTAATTTAACCGCTTCAGCACGAGCCGCTTTAGCTTGTTCAATGGCCCGCAAGTCGATCCAGATACATATGATGCCCTGTAATTTAGCATCTCTCAGAATGGGAATGAGCGTAAGTTCGCAAGGTAACACGCGCTGCTGATACTGATGTTGCCAGCTCAGGGTAACCACCTGACCGCGGCTTCCAACGGTTTCCAGCTTGTGCGCGAGAGTTTCTGTATTGGTTGTTGCGCCATGTAGCTCAGGGGCAGTTAACTGCAGGCCCAGCATTTCTTCTTCATCCTGAATACCGAAGAAAGCACAGGCAGCAGAATTAAACTGTGTAAAGCACTCATTGGTTAGCAGTGCTACCGGCACACTGGCATACTTCACCAGGCGCTCAAAGCGACTGATGAGGTAATCCTGCTCTTCACGGCTACCAATCCAGCACACATATTCTTCAGGGATCTCACTGATTTTGTTGGCGTGCAGGGTTGTCGAAAAGGTTTTGTTGCTACCGCAGTTTAAGCGGGCCGGAAACTCCCGAGCCTGATCGTGCCTATCCAGCCGCTGGGTTAACTTATCGGTTTCCGCTTTGTCCGTGAACAACTGATAAAATGACTGTGACAGCAATTGCTGGCTGTTCATGTCCAGCTGACGGCAGAGGGTTTGGTTAACTTCTTTAATATCGCCTTCGCGATTAAACACCGCGATCCCCATTGGTGAATGGTCGGTAAACATACTTAACCGGTCTTTGGCTTCGGCCACTTCATGGGTCAGGGCTTCCACTTCGGTTTGATCCTCGATAATCCCCAAAGCAGCACCTGACTCTCCTGCCAGCGCTTGCAACACTACTTGCAGCGACAGGCGTTGCCCGTCATCCCTTTCAATGGTAATCGCCTGACGCCTGGTCGTCATTTTATCGCGGGTTTGATGCAGGGCCTTAAAGGCTTCATCAAACTGTTTGAGTTCGCTAACCGGTTTACCCTTGATGTACATTAAGTCGGTTTTAAACAAGCTAAGAAAGGCCCGGTTAACGTCGACAAATTTGCGCTCGGCATCGAGTAAATAAACCGGCTGTGTCGCAGTGGATAACAGTGTATTAAAACGCTGTATTGCTTCGTCTCGCTCTGTTTTGGCGCGGGTTATCTGTCGGCAGTCTGCTACCGACATATGCGCGATCGGTGAATCAGACTCACCAGTATGCTCTGCCAAAGCACCACATAACGTAACGGGTATAAGACTGTCATATTTTGCCATCAAAGACGTACTGACCTCGAGCAATTCGCCGCTCGCCAAACGCTCCAGCGCGCCACTGAGCATTTGCTGATCGCGTGCGTCTACCCGCTGCATAAACTCTTCCATGGGCAACTCGCCGGGCTCGATACCGAGCCAGCCGGCTAAACTTTCGTTGACGGCAAGCTGTTGCGCGGTCAGCTCAATTTTCGCCAGGCCCAGCTGCTGGCCATCGAATAATCCGCTAACATGGTCAAGCATGGCGACTGAATTATCCAGACGCTGTTGGTAATCCTGCACATCCTCAATAATGATCATCATATGTGCTTCTGCCGCCTGACTGAGCGCCGGGTTGATACGCAACCGATATGCCCTCTCCCGCTGACTAAGCACACACTGAATAGCCAGCTCCCGGCTGGCACCGCTGGCCTGACTAATTAATTGTTGTGCTTCGACCGGCAGCAAGTCTGCCAGCACTTTCCCTTTCACGGTATCGGCGTTCTGGCCAAGTAAGTATGCCCCCGTGCGGTTGGCATAAGTCACCGTCAATGCTTCATCAACCAGAATAACCCCTACACTCACTGCATTTAAGCGCTCCTGCTGCACCGTGAGCAGTGAGTTGGCTTTATTCAGCTTCTGGTTAAGTCGGCTTCGCTTGAAAGCGCCAAAAAAAATCACCAGTAACAACAAGCCTATGCAGGCAATAGCGGCATAGGTCAGCAGGTTAAACTGGTCCGGCGATAATGCCTGCAGGGAAGACGGGAAAGCATAAACATTGGGTGCCACAGCACTGAGCAGTAACAATCCCTTGTTCTGAAGATAATTTCTCTGGCAACAAGCGCTCATAATCTACATTCGACAACGTGATTAGGGTAAAAATTAAACTATACGCCAGATTTACCAGGTTGCTATGTACGATTCTTTAAAAACGTTTAAATTTGTATACGTGAAATATATTAAGCCGTGTATTTTCAGGTACCTGAGAATTGCCCGGTGACAAAAGGTATAAATAGGCATTGTTATAGCCGGGTTTATTTAACCATACCAGAAATGCTACCCTTCTACCGCTTCTGGTAAAACTTTTTTTGTAGCATTATCAGCCCTTTGCCTGATTAAGCACCGAAATTACGCTAAGCGGCATTTATCTCACCTTAAATACTGTATATATTTACACATACTGTATATTCATCTAGTTAGTCTGTGAGGCATTTATGTTATCGCATTTATCGGTTAAAAACTTCGCTGTAGTGAAAGAAATCAACATTGCCTTTGAGACCGGCATGACAGCGATGACCGGTGAAACCGGCGCAGGTAAATCCATTGCTATCGACGCACTCAGCTTATGTCTTGGTGAGCGTGCCGATGCATCGGCAGTAAGAAAAGGTGCTGATAAGGCAGAGATCATTGCTTATTTTTCGCTGCTTGACGCGCCTCTGGCAAGAGCCTGGCTGGATGAAAACGACGTTGTACTGGATGACGATCCCAACACCTGTTTTATTCGGCGACTGATCTCGAAAGAAGGCCGCTCAAAGGCTTTCATTAATGGCGTGCCGGTTGCGCTTCAGCAGCTTAAGCAGTTAGGGCAGTTTTTACTGGCCATCCACGGCCAGAATACCCACCTGCAGTTATTAAAAGACGACGTACAACGCAAACTGCTGGATGATTTTGCTGAACACGGTCCGTTACTTTCTACGACGGCATCGGCCTACAGACATTGGCAACAATTGGCAAAAGAGTTAAGCACCCTGGAACAGGCTGCTCAACAACGTGCCGACAGAGAGCAGTTGTTAAGCTATCAGGTAGCAGAACTGGACGAATTTGCCTTAGCAGAGGGCGAGTTCGGTGAACTCGAAGCCGAACATAAACGCCTGAGTAATGGCCAGACCCTGCTCGAAGAAGCGCAAAAAAGCTTTTATCATTTATACGAGGCCGACGAATTTAATGCGTTGTCGGCTATCCAGACCAGTATTGATAAACTCAGTAACCTGGAAGATCACGACCCGGCATTAACCCCTATAGTAGCCATGCTAAATGAAGCCGCCATTCAGGTGGAAGAATCGGCAAACGAGCTACGCAGTTATTGCGATCATCTGGAAATCGATCCAATGCGTTTGCAGCAGGTTGAAAAGCGTTTTGCTCAGGCTATGGAACTGGCCCGAAAGCATCAGGTAATGCCTGAAGCTCTGTACGAGCATCACCAGCAACTGGCTGAAGAACTGGCTGGCTTGAGTGCCGATACGGAAAGACTAACAGCCCTGCAGACAGAACTGGAATGCAGCCATGATGAGTATATTGCCGCCAGCGAAAAGCTCTCACAAAGCCGCTTTAATGCCGCTGCAAAGTTAGCCGGGATGGTTCAGACACAGATCCGCACCTTGAATATGCCCCATGCAGAATTCTACATAGACGTGACCTACGGCGAACAGGCAAGGCCTTCTGCAATGGGTATGGATACGGTAGTCATGAAAGTGGCAACTAACCCGGGGCAACCACAGGATCGGTTGGATAAAGTGGTATCAGGCGGGGAGTTATCCAGAATTGGCCTGGCTTTACAGGTGATCAGCCGTGATACCAGCCTGACCCCCACGATGATTTTTGACGAAGTGGATACCGGTATCAGCGGTCCCACGGCCTCGATAGTTGGCCAGTTATTGCGCCGTTTAGGTAAAGAAAATCAGGTCATGTGTGTTACCCATTTACCCCAGGTAGCGGCGCAGGCGCATAATCAGCTGTTTGTCACCAAAACAACCGAGCACAACGAAACCCAAACGCATATTTTAGCACTTACCGAACAAGCCAGAATTGACGAACTGGCACGTTTACTGGCGGGTGATAAAATTACTCCCAAGGCGCTGGCTAATGCCAAAGAATTACTTGATAATGCTGTGGCGAACTAAATTGCAATTCATCGGTCAAAGTTGACGTGCCGGTGTTGAGCGATTAGCATGCTCGGCACCGATAGCGTCTGCAATGACTGTCCAACGCGCCTGTCAGCCTGGTTTGCAGACCAAATAATAACGAATACTTACTGTAATAATTGGATTTATCTGTTAATGAAGCTGTCTCACCTGATTGTTGTGCTTTCACTTACTTTTTTATCAACTGCATGTTCTAACTGGATTTACCGGATAGATATTCCTCAAGGTAACTTTTTAGACGAGCAGGATGTAAAAAAACTGCGCATTGGAATGACAAAAGAACAGGTTGAGTTTGTTCTGGGTCGCCCGATCCTCAAAGACGCCTTCGATAAAGACACCTGGTATTATTACTATGAAATGAAGCGTGGTATGGAAAAACGCGGTGAAGACTTTGAGAAAAACCTGGTTATTACCTTTATCAACGACCGTGTAGATTCAGTAGAGAGCGACTTTGAGCTGTCTGAAGATTTCAACACGCCGCTGGAGCAATAATTCTAAGTTCAATGAGTACGGCTTGTTTTAATCGGATCACTAAGCAAGCCCTCCCCCGCCAGCCGATTATTTGAGCACCATTTCCGTTTAGACTTAGTCCTCCGTTTACCTGATCAGACATATTTTGAAAAAATTTTAAAGTACGCCCTTTACATCCCCCATGCTAAGGTTGCCCGGTCTTTCATTTATTCTGAACAAATGTCTTATGAAAAAACGTTTAACAAACACACTCCGCCTGGCTCCCTTATGCTTTGTGATTGGTACGGCACTCTCTGGTTGTGTTATCAACGTCGGCGGTCACAACTCTTCCGATTATGATGGCAATGTGAACCGGGTGTTCGGCAGCATTAGTGTGTCAGAGCATCGACAGGTAGGTTCGCTGACTACGGTAAATGGTGGCATTACCCTTAGCGATAACGTAAAAGCGGATGAACTTACCACCGTTAATGGTGGGGTTACCGTTGGCGATTTTTGTGAAATTGACGGGATTACCGTGGTGAATGGTGATATTGAAGCCGGTCAGCAACTGGTTTCAGGTGACGGTATCGAGTCGGTTAATGGTGATATCATCCTGGGTTCCGGGGCTAAAGTTGACGGCAGTCTGATTACCGTAAATGGCGACATTGAAGCCGCCGACCTCACTCTCACTGACAGCATTGAAACGGTAAACGGCGATATCAGTATTCGCGGCAATAGTGTTATCGAAGGCGATATCAGATACAACGATCCGGAAAATAATGATAACCATTCGACCCCAACGTTGTTTATCGATAGTAACGTAAAACTAACCGGCGAGATTATTTTAGAACGTGACGTTAAGCTTGAAATTCCGGATACTATGACTTCAAAAGTCCGCTACAAGAGCTCAGCAATGTAATGCAACCATTCTCAGAATTAATCGTTAAAAATAGTCATGGCGAAGATATTGCCATGCAGGCCTTTGACAACAAAGTACTGCTTATCGTCAACACAGCCAGTAAATGCGGCTTTACGCCTCAGTACGAAGGGCTGGAGGCGGTACATCAGCAGTATGCAGATAAGGGGCTGGTTGTACTTGGTTTTCCCTGCAACCAGTTTGGTCAGCAGGAGCCAGGCGATGATGCCAGCATTCAGTCTTTTTGCAGTCTCAATTACAACGTTACTTTTCCGGTAATGAAGAAAATTGAGGTGAATGGCTCCGCTGCCAGTCCGTTGTATAAATACCTTAAAGCCCAAGCACCAGGCCTGTTTGGTACAAAGGCTATCAAATGGAATTTTACCAAGTTTCTGATCAGTAAAGACCGTGCCACGATCACGCGGTTTGGCCCGCAAACCAGCCCGGAATCCATGCAGCAGGAAATAGAAAAGTTGCTGGCGCAATAAGGCTAACCGCTACATGTGTTGCAAACAGGGTTAGCCTGGCCGGAGGATTAAAACTGACGGCGCTGGTGAACCCGTTCCTTGCGGATTTTGTGCTTTTTAACTGAACGACGCATGCGACTCAGACGGGCATGGTCAAGCTTGGTCTGGCGTTCATCAACCATACTTTCGTTTTCTGCCGGCAGCTGTACCATGTGGCGTAACGCATTCACATCACTTAATGGCAGCTCCACCCAAGCACCCTGCGGTAGGCGCTTTTGCAATTCTACCGGCCCGTAACGAACCCGGATCAAACGGCTCACCTGACAATCCTGAGACTCCCATAAACGACGAACCTCACGGTTACGGCCCTCTTCCAGGGTAACATTAAACCAGTTGTTCATGCTCTCTTCATCGGTGGCCTGGCGGGGTTTTATGGTATTAAACTTAGCCATTCCATCTTCAAGTTTGACACCTTTTTTCAGCACCTGCAGCGCTTTTGGCGGCACCTCACCGAAAATACGCACAGCGTACTCTCGTTCAATTTTACAACGGGGATGCATCAGGCGGTTGGCCATCTCACCATCGTTGGTAAACAGTAATAAACCGCTGGTATTGATATCCAGTCGACCTACCGCTATCCAGCGTCCCTGACTGATTGCCGGCAGTCGGTCGAACACAGTGCTACGGCCCTCAGGATCAATTCGTGTACATAACTCACCTTCCGGTTTGTTATACATCAGCACCCGGCATACTGGCTCTTCATTACTGCGCGACAAAATATGGCCATCCACGCGGATTTGTGCTGTTGCATCAACCCGATCGCCCAGCTTTGCCACGGTGCCATTTACCGATATACGGCCCTGCTCAATCCAGCGCTCCATTTCACGGCGTGAACCCATGCCATGATTGGCAAGTACCTTCTGTAATTTCTCTGTCATTAGTGTATTGGCTCTTTTTGGTTGTCGCTATCACCTTGTGCCTGAGTCGCCTGTTCTTCATGCAACACGTGAGTGACGTTTTGTGTTGCATCAAGCGAGGCCATAAAATCCTCGGCATTAGGTAAGTCACTGAGTGACTTCAGCGAAAAATAATCTAAAAATTGTTTAGTAGTAGCATACAGCGCTGGCCGACCGGGTACTTCCTTATGGCCAACCACTTTTATCCACTCACGCTCAGTGAGCGTTTTAATGATGTTACTGCTGACCGCCACACCACGTACCTGCTCTATCTCTCCCCGGGTTATGGGTTGTCGATAGGCAATCAGTGCAAGCGTTTCTAACATCGCCCGGGAATATCTGGGGCTGGTTTCCTGCCACAGACGACTCAGCCAGGGGCTAAGGCTATCCAGTGACTGAAACCGGTAACCACTGGCCACCTCAACCAGTTGTATACCGCGCGGGCGATAATCCAACTGCAGGGCGCTCAGCGCTGATTGTATCGCTTTATCACTGACGGTGAAATCGGCCAGTACAGTATTTTTTAATTTATCCACGGAAACCGGTTGATCCGAGACAAAAATAGTTGCCTCAATAAGCTGTTTAAGCTGTTCACTGTTGATTTTTTTCATGGTGCTTCAAAACTACCTAATTTCACATGAATACGTGCGAACGGCCCGGCCTGTACCAGACTGATACTCTGCCCTTTAACCAGTTCTAAAATGGCCAGAAAAGTAACCACTGCACCGGCCCGCCCCTCTTCGGCGGTAAACAGCGCTTCCATCGGGGTGTATTGTTCGGCGTTGAGTAACTGCAAAATTTTACTCATACGCTCCCGGGTGCTGAGGGCTTCCGGGGCAATATGGTGATGCTCAAAAGCGGCAGCACGCTGCATAGCGGCCGAAAAGGCCAGTACCAGTTCCTGTAGCGTCACATCCGGCTGAATTATCACCGGCTGAATATCGGCAGATGGCTCCACGCTGACGCTGAACAGATCGCGCTCCATCCGCGGCTGCAGGTCGAGGTCTTCCGCGGCTTGCTTAATGAGCTCATATTCCTGCAAACGTCTTATCAATGCTGCTCTAGGGTCTTCCTCGTCGTCTTCCTCATCACTACGACTCGGCAGTAATAACCGTGACTTAATCTCAGCCAGAATGGCAGCCATCAACAGGTATTCGGCCGCCAATTCAAGCTTGAGGGTTTGCATTACCTCTACGTATTCCATGTACTGGCGGGTAATTTCCGCCACCGGCATAGTGGTAATATCAAATTTCTGTTTGCGTATTAAATACAGCAATAGGTCAAGCGGGCCTTCAAAAGACTCCAGGATCACCTCCAGCGCTTCCGGCGGTATATACAAATCCTCGGGCTTTTCAATCACTGCTTCGCCATTCACAAAGGCCAGTGGCAGCGGTTGCTGCACCGGTGTGGCGAGGGTTGAGGCTGACTCGTCGCTATTGCTCATTTCAGGTCTTATATCCTGTTATAAAAACGGCGTCACATCGCCGCTGCCTTCACGTACTACCACCGGTTCGCCTTCACTTAAGTCAATCACTGTCGTGGGCTGTTCACCCAAATAGCCACCATGAATAATCAGGCCAACCTGTTTTTCCAGTTTGTCGCGAATTTCATCTGGATCTGACTCTGCCAGCGATTGCCCGGGCAGAATTAATGAGGTGGACATGAGCGGCTCATTAAGCTCTTCAAGTAATGCCAGAGCTATGATGTTATCCGGTACCCGGATCCCGATAGTACGGCGTTTGGGGTTCTGTAACCGCTTAGGGACTTCGCGGGTCGCTTTCAATACAAAGGTATAAGGCCCGGGAGTGTTATTTTTTAGCATCCGAAAGGCAACATTATCGACCTTGGCGTACACCGATAACTCAGACATATCCCGGCACATAAGCGAAAAATTGTGTTCATTAGCTATCTGCCGAATGCGACAAAGCTGGTCCAGCGCGCGTTTGTCGTCCATCTGACAACCAATGGCGTAACCGGAGTCAGTAGGGTAAACCACCACCTCACCCTGGCGAATGAGCTCAGCGGCCTGTTTAATTAAGCGTGGCTGCGGATTATCAGGGTGTACGTAAAAAAACTGACTCATACAGGGTCCTTTAGTGAGGATTGACTCACAGCTAAATTCCAGTCATGCCAAACCGGTTTGAGTGTGTCTGACTTTAACTGACAACGCCCCAGCTCAGTCCAGCGTCCGGGAAAATGAAAATCAGAGCCAGCCGAAGCCAGCAATTCATGTTCAACCACAATAGACTGCAACAGAGCCTGCTTCTCGGCACTCATACCGGGAAACACCACTTCTGCCGCATCGCCACCCGCCTCAGCAAATTCTGCAATGAGCCGACGCAGCCATTTGGTGGTCATATCGTAATGGATGGGGTGCGCCAGTACTGCGCGGCCTCCCGCCTGCTGGATCACCTTTACCGCCGCAGCGATATCCGGCCACTCGGCCTTCACCGCCGCACGCTTTCCTTTGCCAAGATACAGTTTAAAGGCTTTTTCTAAGGTCGCGACCTGGAAATTATCCACCAGTACACGGGCAAAGTGAGCCCGGGTGATCTGGCCTACTCCGGCATAACGGCGCGCTCTTTCCAGCGTGCCTTCAAACCCGCACTTTGCCAGCTTATCGGCAATTTTAGCCGCACGTTCTTCACGTTTCTGCTGTTGGCCTGCCAAAAATGCCTGCAGTGACGGATGCCCTGTATCGATATTTAAACCCACAATGTGGATTTCAAAACTATGCCAGCGCGTGGAGATTTCAACGCCGTCAATAATCTTAAGTGCCGGATAATGCGCCTGAGCCGCAGCGTGAGCTTCCGCCAGGCCATAAGTACTGTCGTGATCGGTAATAGCCAGTACATCAACCTGCATCGTTTGCGCACGTTGAATAAGTTCGGCTGGCGTTAAACGGCCATCCGAGAAAGTGGTGTGACTGTGCAAGTCAATTTTCATGTAATTTCAAATTTATGGTTGACACAAATAGGTTTTTGTTTTCTTCTATAGCACAGTATACGGATTGAATGCTTCGATGCCTATCGAAGTTATTAAATTAAAACAACGAGACAGAGAACTAATGCTTAAACAACCACAACACAGCGCCGTAATGGCAACTATCTGGTGGTGGCACTCCCTTCGATAACGGGCGGTGTGAGCGTTAGTGCGCAGAACAAACAAAAAAGGCCCGTAATGTTACGGGCCTTTTTTTTAATTTTTAACCGGAGAAAAAAGATGAGTTTGGCCGAATTAGGCATGGTCCCGGGAAAAGTGGAAACCATTGAGAGAACAGCAACCTACGTCAATGATCCCTTGGCGGCATTTGCCCAGCTGTGTGGCGAAAAGCCCCATGCTTTACTGCTCGAATCAGCCGAGATAGACAGTAAGGATAACCTGCAAAGTCTGCTGATGGTGGATGGTGCTCTGCGCTTTGAATGCCGCGGGCAGGAGGTCGCTATTCAAGCGTTGAGTGCTAACGGTAAAGGACTGTTACCACTGTTTATGGAAAGCTGTCCGGCAGACCTGAAATGTCAGATCGTCAGCGAGACTGAAATTACCCTGCAATGCCATTCCCAAACGGCCAACCTCGACGAAGACAGTCGCTTAAAATCCACCAGCGTATTCGACGTACTGCGGATGGTGGTTAGACAAATCACGCCGCTGCGTGACCACCAACATGCCGTATTCTTAGGTGGGGTATTTGCGTATGATTTACTGGCGACCTTTGAAGAACTGCCTGAGGTGGAAGAAGGCGATAATGACTGCGCCGACTATGTGTTTTATCTGGCAGAAACTCTGATCACTTTTGACCATCAAACCCGTCAGGCACGGTTGCTTGGCAGCGTATTCAGCGGCAGTGAAGTGGCCACCAGTTATTTCGCCATTGCCCAGCGCCTCGAAGCCCTGTGCGCCGAGTTGCAAAGCCTTGCGCCACTTGATTTATCGCCGGTTGCCGTTAGTGAACCCACCGCTTTACAAGTGGATAAATCGGACGAAGCGTATTGTAACGACGTGCTGACCTTAAAAGAACATATTCTGGCTGGCGATATTTTTCAGGTGGTGCCGTCCCGAACGTTTTCTCTGCCCTGCCCTGCACCACTTACCGCCTACGCCGCTCTGAAAAAACAAAATCCCAGCCCTTATATGTTTTACATGCAGGATGCTGAGTTTACGATTTTTGGTGCATCGCCGGAGTCAGCCCTTAAATACACAGCCCAAAGCAATGTAGTGGAAATCTATCCTATTGCCGGCACCCGCCCCCGCGGCAAGCGTGCTAATGGCGAGATAGACCATGATATGGACAGCCGCATTGAGCTTAATCTGCGCGAAGATCAGAAAGAAAAAGCAGAACACCTGATGCTGGTAGACCTGGCCCGTAATGATGTAGCCAAAGTGTCTGAACCTGGCACCCGTTACGTAAAAGACTTACTGAAAGTGGACCGCTATTCCCACGTTATGCACCTGGTTTCACGCGTGGTCGGCCAGTTACGCCACGATCTGGACGCGCTGCATGCCTATCAGGCCTGCATGAACATGGGCACCCTGGTAGGCGCGCCTAAAGTGAGTGCGGCTTCGTTAATTCGCAAGGTCGAGCACAAACGTCGTGGTAGCTACGGTGGCGCCGTGGGCTATCTGAATAACGATGGCGATATGGACACCTGTATTGTCATCCGTTCAGCGTTCGTTAAAAACGGCCGCGCATACATACAGGCCGGGGCTGGCGTTGTATATGATTCCGACCCGCAGGCAGAAGCAGATGAAACCCGTAACAAGGCGCAGGCCGTCATCAACGCAGTGAAATCCTCAGTTAGTGTGCAGGGAGAAGTATAATGAGCCAGCCTATCACGGTTTTTCTGTTAGACAACGTCGACTCCTTTACCTACAACCTGGTAGATGAGCTGCGCACCATGGAATTAAACATTGTGGTGTACCGCAATAATGTTGATGCCAGAATGTTATTCGAAAAAATGCAATTGCAGGCTGAAAGCGGGCCGGTTTTATTGTTATTATCCCCGGGGCCGGGTGCACCGCATGAAGCCGGTTGTATGCCTGAGCTGTTGAGCATGGTCCAGGGCCATTTTCCGGTACTCGGGATTTGTCTTGGCCATCAGGCCATAGTCGCCCATTATGGCGGCACCGTCGGCCGCGCTGAAGATGTTATGCATGGTAAGTCATCAGCCATTACCCATACCGGTGAAGCCATGTTTGCGGGTATGCCGCAGCCGCTTCATGTAGCTCGCTATCACTCACTAATGGCGCTGGAGTTGCCGGAAGGCTTAACACCACTGGCCAAAGTGGGTACTACGGTTATGGCGGTCTACCAGTCCGACGATAAAATGCTTGGATTCCAGTTTCATCCGGAGTCCATTTTAACGGCAGAAGGCAGTCGTCTGCTGCTACAAAGCATTCATTACCTGACCAAAGAGGATTAACTCATGGCTGACTACAGCAAGGTAATTGAAAAACTCTTCGACGGTCAAAACCTGACCCAGGCCGAATCGTTTTCGGTGTTTAATCAGGTGATGCACGGTGAACTTTCCGAAGTAAAGCTCGCCACTTTACTGACCGCACTTAAAATTAACGGCGAGTCCCCCAATGAAATTGCCGGGGCGGCCAGTGCCATGGTGTCTAATGCACGCCCTTTTCCAACACCGGATTATGCATTTGGTGATATCGTCGGCACCGGTGGTGACGGCCATCATACCATCAATATTTCCAGCGCCGCGGCGCTGGTAGCCGCCAGTTGTGGCGTTAAGGTCGCCAAGCATGGTAACCGCAGCGTATCCAGCAAGTCTGGCTCGGCTGACTTCTTCCGTGAATGCGGTATCAAACTTGATATTACCCCCGAAGTCGCACGCAAGTGCCTGGATGAAGTGAATTTCTGCTTCCTGTTTGCGCCGGTGTATCATGCCGGTATGCGCTTTGCTGCACCGGTGCGTGCTGAAATGAAAACCCGCACATTGTTTAACATCCTTGGGCCGCTGGCCAACCCCGCCGGTCCGACGTTTGGCGTGTACGGCGTGTATACTCCTGAGCTACTGGATATCTATGCGCAAACCCTAACACTGATGGGTCAACGCAAAGCGTTAATTGTCCACGGTGACGGACTGGATGAGCTATCATTACACGGACCCACTCAGGTAATAGAAATTGATCATGGCAGCACTACCCACTACACGGTTACGGCTACCGACTTTGGCCTGAACCATGCGCCGATCAGCGCTATTGCCGGCGGTGAGCCCGTTGAAAACCGTCAGTTGATTGAGGCCGCCTTACGCGGTGAAGGTGAACAGGCTCACCGTGAAGCTATCGCAATGAATGCCGGTGCACTACTTAAAATCAGCGGGCACGCCAATACTTTTAAAGATGGTGCGGAGCAGGCGCTCAATGCCATGGCGAGCGCTGCACCCATCAATTTAATCAGACAAGTCGCTGAACACAGCCAACTGGAAGAAAATGCATGAGCAACGTCCTCGAGAAAATAGTTGAAGACAAACGTGTCGAAATTGAAGCACGCATGGCCGAGACGCCTCTTGAGCAAATAAAGCAAGGGTTAACGCCGTCAACCAAGAGCCTGTTTGATGCCCTGAATGCCCCGAACGCCGGGTATATTTTAGAGTGTAAAAAAGCCTCCCCCTCAAAAGGGCTGATCCGCGAACAATTCGATCTGGATGAAATCCTCGCGGCCTACACCCCCTTTGCGGCAGGCATTTCGGTATTAACAGACGAGAAATACTTTCAGGGCAAGTTTGAATACTTAGCCTATGTGACCGAACGCGTAAGCCAGCCGGTGCTCAACAAAGACTTCTTTGTTTTTGAGTATCAGGTGTATCTGGCCCGTTATTATAATGCCGACGCCATATTATTAATGCTGTCGGTACTTGATGATGAAACCTACCAACAGCTCGCGGCGGTGGCCGACTCGCTGGGTCTGGATATTCTTACCGAAGTCAGCAACGAAGAAGAGATGCATCGTGCAATCGCGTTAAAAGCCAAAATTATTGGTATTAACAACCGCGATCTGCGTGACCTGTCTACCGATTTGGCGACCACTGAAAAACTGGTCCCGATGTTAAAGCAAGCAACCCATGAACATGTGGTGATCAGCGAGTCCGGCATTTACACCCATCAGGACGTGCTGCGTCTGGCACCGCTGTGTCAGGGTTTCTTAGTAGGCAGTGCCTTAATGGCACAACAGGACTTGCCACAGGCCGTCAAACAGCTGGTTTACGGTACGGTTAAAGTCTGCGGCATGACCCAACCGGAACAGGTACGTCATGCCTTTAAAAGCGGTGCCAGCTATTGCGGATTAATTTTTGCCGCGCACTCAAAACGCTGCGTGTCGCCAGACCAGGCACGTGATATCGTCGCTGCCACGCCTGGGAGCTACGTGGGTGTGTTTGTCAATCAGCCCCTTGAGATGGTGCTGGAAATCGCTAACGAGTTAGGCCTCAAAGCCGTGCAGCTGCATGGTGATGAAGACACCATGTACCGCCAGCATTTACGGGCAAACCTGCCCAAGGGCTGCGAAATCTGGCAGGCCATTGGCGTTGCCGGTGAGTTACCTTACCTGACTCATGCGTTGCTGGATGACGAAACACTGGATAAAGTGCTGCTGGACTGTCAGGTTGGCAAACAAACCGGTGGTACCGGTCAGCAATTTGACTGGTCAGTGATCCACAATGAGCTCGAACTCGAAAAACTCGTTATAGCAGGTGGTATCAATCCACAGAATATCGCTGCTGCACAGGCAACCGGCGTTGCCATTGTTGATGTAAACTCGGGGGTAGAAGACAGCCCGGGCAACAAATCTGCACAACAGGTCAGCGAACTTTTTACTATTTGTCGCCAGTATTAAGCGGCCGATATATTCAACAGGACATTTCATGAATCAACTAGATACAAAATTTGGGGAATACGGCGGCATGTATGTGCCTGAGCTGCTTATCCCAGCGCTGGATCAGCTTGAACAAGCGTTCCTGGAGGCGAAAGACGATCCGGCATTTAATGCGGAGTTTATGTCACTCTTAAAGGATTACGCAGGGCGTCCAACGTCCATGTTCCTGACCCGAAATCTGGTGTCTAACCCTAACGTTAAACTGTATTTAAAGCGTGAAGATTTACTTCACGGCGGCGCGCATAAAACCAATCAGGTATTGGGTCAGGCGCTACTCACAAAACGTATGGGTAAAACCGAAGTTATCGCCGAAACCGGTGCTGGCCAGCACGGCGTGGCAACCGCTCTGGCGTGCGCGTTATTAGGCCTTAAAGCGCGTATTTACATGGGCGCGAAAGACGTTGAGCGACAGTCGCCTAACGTGTTCAGAATGCGTTTAATGGGGGCTGAGGTGATCCCGGTGGATTCTGGTTCAGGCACCTTAAAAGATGCGGTAAACGAAGCGCTGCGTGACTGGTCTGCCAATTACGACAAAGCCCATTACCTGCTCGGCACGGCTGCGGGCCCTCACCCGTTCCCAACCATAGTACGCGAGTACCACCGTATGATTGGTGAAGAAACCCGTGCGCAGATCCTCGAGAAAGAAGGTCGTCTGCCAGACGCCGTCGTGGCGTGTGTAGGCGGCGGCTCTAATGCCATTGGCATGTTTGCTGATTTTATCGATGAGCCATCTGTTCGCTTAGTCGGTGTAGAACCGGCCGGTAAAGGCGTTCATACCAAAGAGCATGGCGCCGCTATTGGCAAAGGCACTAAAGGTATACTGCATGGCGCCTACACCTATATTATGCAAAACCCGGATGGCCAGATTGAAGAAAGCTACTCGGTATCGGCCGGTCTGGACTATCCGGCGGTAGGCCCACAGCATGCGTACCTCTCTGATATCGGCCGCGCTGAATATGTGTCGGTCACCGATGAAGAAGCGCTCAACGCCTTCCAGTTACTGGCCCGTAAAGAAGGTATTATCCCGGCTCTGGAGTCCTCTCATGCACTGGCCTACGCCTTAAACATGGCTGATGAAGCCGAAGAAGAAACCGTCATTGTGGTGAACCTGTCTGGCCGGGGCGATAAAGACCTCGGTCACGTAATCAGTATTTTAGGAGATCAGGTCAATGGATAGATATGCAGCCATGTTCGACCGTTTAAACGAGCAGAACGCCGGGGCGTTTGTGCCATTTGTGATGGTCGGCGATCCGGACCTTGAAACCTCAGAACAAATCATCACCCAACTGATTGAAAGCGGCGCCGATGCATTGGAGCTGGGGATCCCGTTTTCTGATCCGGTAGCCGACGGCCCGACCATTCAAAAGGCCAGTATTCGAGCGCTGGAAAACGGCGTTACACCCACTGCGTGTTTTGAATTACTCAAGCGCATTCGGGCTAAATATCCGGATGTTCCCATTGGTTTATTGCTCTACAGTAACCTGGTACTGGCCAAAGGCGTGGACGGCTTTTATGCACAAGCCGCCGATGCCGGTGTGGACTCGATTCTGATTGCTGATGTGCCTATTCGTGAAGCCAAACGGTTTATCGATACGGCAAACGCCAACGGCATCAAGCAAATTCTTATCGCACCACCAAACGCCACCGACGCCACCTTTAAGGCTATTGGTGACTTATCAGCTGGCTATACCTACTTGCTGGGCCGGGCTGGTGTTACCGGGGCAGAAACCGCGGCTACAATGCCCGCTGCATCACTAATAGAGCGTCTGACCAGCGTTAATGCTGCGCCGCCCCTGCTCGGTTTCGGGATCTCAAACCCCGAACAGGTAAAACACGCCATTGAAAGCGGTGCGGCCGGCGCAATTTCAGGCTCCGCAACTGTTAACATCATTGCGCAAAACCTCGAAGACGTGCCGGCCATGCTGGCTGCACTCGGTCAGTTTGTAACAGCAATGAAAGCCGCCACAGGAAAATAAGCCATGTACTATATGATTTGTGCCACCGATAAGCCGGATACCCTGGCCGAGCGCTTAGCCGCTCGCCCGGCGCATCTGGCTCGCCTGAATGAATTAAAAGATAACGGTCGTCTGCTGATAGCCGGTCCTTTCCCGGCCATCGACAGCGAAGATCCTGGCAGTGCCGGCTTCACCGGCTCACTGGTAGTTGCCGAATTTGCCAGCCTGGAAGATGCTCAGGCCTGGGCGGATGCCGACCCGTATATCGATGCGGGTGTTTATCAGGACGTCATCGTTAAACCTTACAAGAAAGTATTACCTTAATTCTCCTCGCCGTTGCGCAAAGCAAGCACAGGCTTTGCGCTCTTCTCCCCCGGTGGTACTATAATTACCGTAGCCCGACCTTAAGTTGTGCCCTGGCGCTCGGGATGAGCCGCAGCACAATTCAGACAATATTCAGCCTGACCGGGTTATCCTGCTGATAATAATTAGTGATTGGGTAGTACCCAACGAGTGGAGTGACATGTTCAAAAGCGTTGTTACCGGTGTATTGCTTGTGATGCTGATCCTCTGTGCTCCTGGCGCAATGGCCCAGCAAGACAAGCAAAAACCCGTTAAAAATTCAACTCAGGCGGCACAACAGGCCAAACGTCATGTTGAGGGGCGGGTGTTAAAAGTCGATCCTCAAAAAAGCTCCTACCGGGTGAAAATGCTTAAAAAGTCGGGCCGGGTGGTGTCTCTTGATGTAGATAAACGCTCTGGTAAGGTTAAACCCAGCAAGCGCAAGGATGATAATTAGTGCGAATATTAGTCGCAGAAGACGATAGCCGTCTGCTGATGCAGTTAGATAGTTTGTTCCAGCAACAAGGGTTTAGCGTTGATTTGGCCGACGATGGTGAAAAAGCGCTATTCCAGCTAAAAGAAGTCAATTACGACCTGGCCGTTATTGATATTGGCCTGCCTAAACTCGACGGATTCGACGTTATTCGTCAGGCTCGGGGCAGCGATGTCAGCACCCCGGTGCTGATCCTTACCGCCCGCGACCGCTGGCAGGAAAAGGTAGAAGGCCTGGATGCCGGTGCCGACGATTACCTGACCAAGCCCTTCCATAATGAAGAATTGCTCGCCCGGGTCAAAGCGCTTATCCGCAGAGCTTCCGGCCAGGCCAGCTCGACCATTGAATTTGGTCCGGTGGTACTGGATATGCAGGCCAAAGAGATCCGGGTGAACGCCCGTGCTCTGGATCTTACTGCCTATGAATACAAAGTAATGGAGTACCTTATGCTCCATCCTCAGAAAGTGATTTCTAAAACCGAACTCACCGAGCATATTTACGATCAGGACTTTGATCTCGACAGTAATGTGATAGAAGTGTTTGTCGGTCGCTTACGACGCAAACTCGACCCCGAAGGCACACTGAAGCCTATCGAAACGCTCAGAGGCAGAGGCTACCGAATCAGCCGCGAACTTGCCCAGGATGCCAGCGGCAGCTAATCGATGCCTAATCTGTCGCTGCGGCTGCGCAGTTTGCTCATAGCCATACTCGCCCTGGGCATTTTTATACCCGTTACCGTTTTAACGCTCTCAAAAGCATATACCTCCAGTTTATTGCAGGCTAAATATAACGAACTGAAGCTGATGAATCTGGCAATGATATCGGTGTTTGAGTTTGAGGACGGTGAGAGCCAGATGCCACAAATGCTCTACGATGAGCAATTGAATCTGCCCGACTCCGGTTATGTGGGTGCTATTAGCGTTAATAACCAACTGGTATGGCAATCCGCTTCCAGCGTTTATACCGTTTTTGACTCGCTGATGGCCACACCGGCTATCGGCGACGAGGTTTTTATTCCTCAGTATCCCCTGGACGACTCAGGCAGTGAGTATTTCGCCTATGCCTTTACCGCCGAGTTCGATAATGGCGACCAGTACATCCCGGTCAGTTTTTACGTGTTTAACGACCGGCGCGATTTTCTGCACGAACGTGATGCCTTTCTGCGTTCGGTCTGGCAATACCTTGGCGCGCTGGGCGCTGGCCTGCTTGTGGTACTAATCATTGGCATGAACACCTTGCTCAAGCCGGTACGCTTACTCATTGGTGAAATACAACAGGCCAGTGGCGGCAATCAGACCCGACTAACCGAAGATTACCCACCGGAGTTCACCCCGCTCAAGCAGAGTATTAACCAGTTACTGGCCGGCGAAGCTGAACAACGGGAGCGTTATAAGAACAGTCTGGGCGATTTGGCCCACAGCCTGAAAACGCCCCTGGCGGTAGCACTTGGTACAGCGGCCCTGCCCGACTCTGCCAGAGAACCGCTGCAGCAAATTGACACATTAATTAAGCGCCAGCTAAAACGAGCGTCTGCCGGAGCTTCTGCCTGGAGCCAGGGCGAGCCGGTTATGCCGGTGATACAGCAGTTAATCGCCGCACTGAACAAGGTCTATCGAGACAAACACTTAAAGCTCAGCGCCAGTGGCGATGACGGACTGTTTTTTGGTGATAAAACCGACTTGATGGAAATTCTTGGTAACCTGATGGATAACGCCTGTAAAGCAGCTCGCAGCGAGGTGGTGGTGTCTGTAAGGCAACTATCCCGCCAGACAGAACTCCACATCGATGATGACGGCCCGGGGATCCCTGCAGAGCAAGTAGACCGACTGCTTAACCGCGGGCAACGACTCGATGCTTACACCGATGGCCAGGGCATTGGGATGGCCGTAGTGACCGACTTACTAACCGCCTATGAAGGCAAGCTGACTATTAACCGTGCTACGCTCGGCGGTGCCAGCATTAAGATTACTTTGCCGGCCCCTCGCTAGCAGATTGACCATTTGCCTCGTCGAGGACTGCTTCGCCGTCGCTGGAGAGTAAAATAGCCAGCCAGCGACTTTCTTCCCGTGACTCCAGAGCAATCTTTACAATCATGGTGAGCGGCACAGAAAGCAGCATGCCTACACTGCCCAGCAACCAGCCCCAGAAAATTAACGACAGAAACACCACCAATGTTGAAAGCCCTAAGCCACGGCCCATAAAACGCGGTTCCACCACATTGCCCATTACGGTGTTAATGACAACGAAACCTAGCGCCACCAGCCCGGCTTCTCCGCCGCCGTACTGCACCAGCGCCATTAATACTGCAGGCACTGCAGCAATAATAGAACCGATATTGGGAATATAGTTAAACAGGAAAGCCAGTACACCCCAGAGCAGGAAATGATCAACGCCCAGAATATACAACCAGGTACCGGCAAGAAGACCCGTAACCAGGCTCACCACGGTTTTAATTGCCAGATAGCTGTTAACCGACTGAATAAAACGGTCGATATGGTGCATTTTCATTTGCGGATCGGAAAGCGCTATGTGCAAGCGTCTTGGGATGCCCTCAGCCTCAAACAGCATGAAAATTACGGTTAACAAAATTAAAAACAAATTAGACAGCACGCCGCCCATGCCGCTTAAAAAGTTGGTCACCATCGACATGGCCATCCCGGGATCGAGATATGACACAATCAAATCTTTGTCCACGTGGATATTAAAGCGAGCGAGCTGATTGACCACCCAGGTGAATTCGCCGGAGAGCTTCTCACGGTACTGGGGCATATTTTCGCGGAATTCTGCCAGTGATTGCCCCACTAACCCCGCCAGCATAAAACCAAATACCACAATTAACAGTATAACCAGAGTAATAGACAGCCAACGCGGGATGCGGTATTTCGACATCCACAGAATCAAAGGGCCACAGGCAATAGCGATAAAGCCGGACAAAAAGAACGGCACCATAATGGTACTGGCGGCTTTGATCCCGGCCAGAATGACTATCAGGCTGGCAAAAATCAACAAGGCTTTAGCGGTTGGTGACAGAGTTGACATAAAATACTGGTTTCGCTGGCAAAATGTCACGCTACCAGATTTAACCCGAATTAGGTAGCCCTGAGCGCAGAGGCCAGGTGTAATTAGTGTAACGGAGCGTGTATGCAAATTTTTATTACCGGCGGCACAGGACTAATCGGCCAGCGCCTGATAACCAGACTGGCTCCTGAGCATCACATTACGGTACTTAGCCGCTCAGAATCAAAAGCGCGTGCTACGCTGCCTGCTGCGGTATCAGTTACAGAGAACCTGGATGCTATAACAAACTTTGATGACTTTGATGTAATTATTAACCTTGTTGGTGAGCCCATTGCTGATAAGCGCTGGACCAGTCAGCAAAAGCATCAGATTTGCCAAAGCCGTTGGCAACTTACTACCGCGCTGGTCACCAAAATCAATGCATCGGCTACCCCACCGCATACGTTTATTTCAGGCTCGGCAATTGGCTATTATGGACGGCAGGGCGATAAACCAGTAACCGAAAACAATACAAAACCTCATCCGGAATTTACCCATGAAGTCTGCCAGCGCTGGGAGCAGATAGCTGAAACAGTTAAACAGCATTGCCGGGTATGCCTGCTGCGCACCGGTGTGGTACTCGCTGCAGAGGGCGGCGCGCTGGAAAAGATGCGGCTGCCTTTTAAGCTTGGCCTTGGCGGACCGATTGGCAGCGGTGAGCAATATATGTCGTGGATCCACCTCGACGACATGGTGGCGGGCATTTGTTTTTTAATGACTCATTCCCGGTGCAGCGGTCCGTTTAATTTAACCGCGCCCCAGCCAGTCACCAACAAGGCATTTGTCAGCGCTTTTGCCAACGCTCTGAACCGTCCGGCGTTTATGCCTTTGCCAGGGTTTGCTTTAAAAGTAATAATGGGTGAAGCAGCAGATATGCTACTCACCGGGCAACGGGTTATTCCGCAAAAGCTACTCGATGCAGGCTTTGAATTTGAATTCGACAGTATCGATAAAGCATTCGCGGCGACAGAGAGTTAATGTTAACCTGCAGAGAAGTTTATTTATTACACACTGTCTCTTGCGAAGCTGGCTTTGAGCGATTACCTACAGTGTTTTAAGCACCAGCCCGATCAGCAAGATAGCATAAAAAAGCGTCGGTTTTTTTTACACCAGAGTTTAATCTCTCCACAACGCCTCACGCTAATATATTGAATTATTTATAAAAATAAAAAACGGCCTTCATATTGCTAAAGTAATAATACATTACAAAAATATTACAACGCCGTAATCTTCATTTTAGTAGTAAGGATGTAAAAATGAGACTCAACAAGTTTACCGCCGCTGTTGGTTTTACAGCATTAATGTCCACCATGTCCGCATCAGCCGCCCTCATTGAATACACAGCTGGCCCAGGTTTGGGATTAGCCATTACAGATGATGGATACGATGGCTCACTGGCCTCTATGACAGCCAGCACTATCGATGTCGCAGACGCTGGTGATATCAACAGCCTGACTGTGGAAGTGTCTATGGAACACACATGGATAGGCGATCTGGTCATGAAGCTTGAGTCTGCACAAGGCGATGTGATTACCCTGATGTCGCGACCTGGCATGTCTGAGCCTGCTGACGATGGTTCTGGTTGTTGTGGCACAAGTTTAGACTTTAACTATTCACCGGTTATTTTCGATGATACGGCGCTGACCGCGGCAGAAAATGCAGGCAGTGGCGGCGGAACTTACATACCAAATGATTTCCTGTCGACTTTTACCGGCCAATCAATGACCGGCACCTGGACCCTTTATATAGGCGATTCCGCAGAAGCCGACGTGGGCTCTCTGGATTACTGGTCATTAAGTATTGATTACACCGCTGACAATGGCATCCCTGACGATACAGTCGATGCTTCAGCGCCACTCACCGCATCATTACTTGGCCTTGGCCTGGCGGGCATTGGCCTGAGCCGTAGAAAAAGAAAAGACTGATTTTTTGACTATCTGATAAGGCCACCTGTTCGTGGCCTTTTTTTTCGTTGCAGTTTATCCTGTGATCTACTCCATTGAAAGATGCCCCATTTATGAAGATCTCATCGGCACCCGGCAACCAGCACTTTGATGTTATTGTGATAGGCGGTGGACCGGCCGGCTCTACCCTTGGCACGCTATTGCGTAAGTATAACCCTGCCCTAAACGTGTTGATTCTGGAAAAAGAACAGTTTCCCCGCGAGCATGTGGGTGAGAGCCAGTTACCGCCGATTAGCAAAATTCTCGATGAAATGGGGTGCTGGGATAAAGTCGAGGCCGCCAACTTTCCGATAAAAATTGGCGCTACGTATCGCTGGGGTTCATCACCAAAACTCTGGGATTTCGAGTTTTTACCCGTCCGTCAGTTTGAAGATGAACCGCGTCCGGCCAAATACCAGGGGCAAAGGCTACAAACCGCGTTTCAGGTAGAAAGAGCTGTCTATGATGAAATACTCCTCGATCATGCTGAAACGATGGGTTGTGTGGTTAAGCAACAAACCCGGGTAGCCAGGATCGAATCCAGCGACGATGTTGTCAGTTGCGTGGAAACCAGTGATGGCGATATTTTCCATGCGCGGTATTTTGTCGATGCATCCGGCAGCAATGGGATTCTTCGCAAAGCGATGGATGTGCCGGTTTCGAGCCCTACCTCGCTGCAAAACATCGCCATTTACGACTACTGGGAAAACGCCGAGTGGGCGGTGGAAATTGGTGTGGGAGGCACCAGGGTGCAGGTAATGAGTATTGGTACCGGGTGGTTATGGTTTATTCCGCTCTCGCCCACCAAAACCAGCATAGGCTTTATCTGCCCGGCCAGTTACCGCAAAGCACAGAAAGAATCACCGGAACAACTCTATTTAAACGCGATCAGACAGGAACCACGAATTGCAGCGCTGACCCAAAATGCCACCAGAGCGGGCGATTTGAAGGTTACCAAAGACTGGTCGTTTTTAGCCCAGCGAATGGTTGGCGACAATTGGTTTTTAGCCGGTGAGTCTGCCGGTTTCGCCGATCCTATTCTGGCAGCAGGCATGACTCTGGCCCATTCCAGTGCCCGCGAACTTGCCTATACGATCCTTGAACTCGACCGCGGCGAGCATGATCCTGACTGGCTCAAAAAAAGTTACCAGGAAACTCAGCAAAAGCGCATTAATCAGCATATCCGCTTTGCCGATTTCTGGTATTCCGCCAATGGTCAGTTTGCCGATCTACAGGAATACACGTCTCAAATTGCCCGGGATGCAGGACTCAACCTCTCGCCGCAAAAAGCCTTTCAGTGGTTAGGCACCGGTGGTTTTACCAATGACGTACAGGGCCAGGCCGGTATTGGTGGACTGGACTTAGCCGGCGTTAAACAGGTCACACAAATGTTTACGGCAGGCGAAGTTAGCTGGGAGGTATCTAAATTCAATCGTTTTAAATTAAACGTAAAGGATACCGAGCAGGATTTTGTACCAACCTTTGCTGACGGCCGTATCAAAAAGGTCCGCTGCTATAAGCGCAAAAACCATTTATTAATTGTAGATGGTGTTTATGCACTGGCCATCGAGATACTAAAAACCACGCCGAACATCGCTGACTTCGTCAATAAAGTACTGCAGTATTTTAGCCGGAGTAAAACCGTTGCTAACCCTCAACTGGGTTTACACCATACTCTGCAGGCATTGGAAGTGATGGTCGTGGAAGGTTGGGTAACCGGTAAATTTGACCAACGCAAACCTAAACTAAAGCTTTCCACGCCACAGGAAGGTGAAATTATTCACTTAAATACCGAGCAATAATGAAAAAGGTGCTTTACCGGTTAACCAGGTAAACACTCCCAAGATACATCAGCGCAGCCACTAACGGGAATATCAGATAGTAGCCCGGACGTAGCAGGATACCTGCCTGCGTAGCGGCATAGGTTAACAGGAAGAACCCCCATTGACTCAGAGATAAGAGGCCAAATTTAACTATCAATAACAGGCCGGGCAAACAATATACCAGACAGTAACCGAGTGCCTGAACAGTGCAATCACGAGGGCTGATTGGTAGTGAATGCAGATAATAGTGATAATGGCGCCGCACAGACTGCAGTTCCAATAGTTTTGTCGCTGCAACCACTCCCAGTACAAAGGCCAGTAATAAACTGGCTGGCGCTTTCGCGCTAATATCTATTTGCCTTACAAAAGTGGCGCCGATTACCAGAACAAGCAACACCACCACGGCTCGAAGTAAAGTGGGTTTGGTATGGATAATGTCCTGCTGTAAAAACAGGCGCCAGAACCCTTGCGGCAATCCAGCAAAGGATGGTGCCGGTAAGCGGACCGTGCGTTCAACCAATATGGCCATCGCCAGGCCCAGCAAACAAAGCCAGGGAGCATGCAGCCAGGCTGCCCAGGGCATAGCAATCAATGGCACCAAGCCGAGGCTCAGCCAGGGTTTTACCTTTCCCTTGGCACTCTGGCAATAGTAAAGCGTTAGCACCAGTAAGCCACACACCGGATAAAGCTGCGTTACCGACACCCGTAGCTCGCCACTGACTAACTCGGTAAAATGACCATAGACCATGGCCAACAGTACTGCGGCGGGTCCGATAACAAATACGTTAGCGGCATAAAGCAGTAATCCCAGCTCAGTAGCACCTCGCTGCCATACTGGCACAGGTAGCGAACGGTCATACAGGGCATAATCTGCCGCTTGCAGAGCCTCTTTCTGCATAGCGATCCAGCAATAAGCCAGTAACAGATACCCCCACAAGGTATAAAAGAAACTCTCTCCCTGGGAGTCTTTATCCGCCAGCACGCCCAAAGCAAGTAAAGGTAAAAGTAACAAGGCATACAGCGCCATAGGAAACAGTGCGACAATCCCCGTACTTACCTGGGTCAGACTTTCCAGCCACTGCTTCAGGGCGTGCTGGTAGAGCTGGCGTCGAAACTGCCAGTAATTCACCTGTCATGCACTCCGCTGGCATCCAGATGCAAATGGCGAACACTACAATTACTGGCAAATACCTGCGGCTCATGGCTGGCAATGATTAACTGCCCGGCATAGGTTTCGAAACACTCTTCAAGTGCACTGCGGGTTTTGTCGTCGAGCCCGTTAGTAGGCTCATCCAGTAACAGCAACTCTGGCGAGTGCATCAGCGCCAGGATCAGGCTGAGCTTTTTGTAATTGCCAAGGGAAAGGTCTTCCACCCTGGTGTTGAGAAATGGGGTTAAACCAAAAGCATTCACCCAACGGTAGTCCGCCCAGAGACAATCAGGCACGCAGTTAAACTGACGTCCGTGAAAGGCAAGCATGTCAGTTACCGTAAAAAAGCCCGGCAAGTTTACTTTGCTGGCGCTGATGCCAATCTGGCGGCGCAGGGAAATGTCTGCAACATTTAGCTGATTAAAACTCACTACGCCCTGACTGGGGGGCAGGATGCCAGCGGCAATCAACAACAGCGTGGTTTTGCCGGAGCCATTCGCGCCGGTGAGCACCACACGGGATTCTGGCAGTGAAAGGGTTAGCTCCCGGAATAAGGTTCTGGTACCAAAGTGGTGGCTGACCTGGGTAAAACTTAACAACCAACGATTCCTTTTCAATTGCCCGAAGCCGTGGCTCCGGGCTAATCCTGTGTTACACCATCTTGCGCAATAGTTGCCCGGTATTGAGCCGTAACAGGCGATAACAACCTATGCCGCCTAATACGCCCACAACCAGCGCGCCAACCAATGGCGCAATCGCCCAGTATTCAAAATGCATGGAGCCCTGCATATCGAAAATCCGACTTTGTAATAAATACAAACTGACTTCATTGGCCAATGCCGCCATAAGTCCGGCTACTGTGCCAATAATCAGAAACTCATTGATCACGCTGAAGCGGATCAGACTGCCTCTGGCGCCGAGTGTACGCAGAATAGCCAGTTCCTGCTGACGCTCATCCATGCTGGCCTGCACCTGGGCAAATAGCACCAGTGAGCCGGCAATTAATACCAGTACCAGGATAAACTCCACCGCCAGTGATACCTGATCGATAATTTCCCTGACCTGATTAATTCTGGCATCCACATCAAATAAGGTTACCGAACTGAAAGGCTGCATTAACGCGGTTATATCCGCCTTACGCGCGCCATCTAAGTGGAAACTGGTAATGTAGGTGGCGCTAAACTCCTGCATTGCGGCCGGGTGCAACACAAAGAAAAAGTTAGGCTGCATGGTCTGCCAGTTGACTTCGCGAATACTGGTTACCCGGGTGACCACAATCTCACTGCCGACGTTGAACGTAAGCAAATCATCCAGTGCGATGTTAAGCCGTTGGGCAACGCCCTCTTCTACTGATACCGGATAAACCTGCTGCCCTTCAGCGGTGAGATCGTTACCCGCAGGCTGCCAGGTTTCATGCCACTGGCCTTGAACAACGGTATTTTCGCGCTGTAACCTGTCGCTCCAGCTCAGGTTAGCTTCGCGTCCCAGGCCTCGGCGTCCCTCACTTTGCTCCGGATCCTCTTCCTTGGTAACTTCGGTATTAACCCGCTCTTCGTTGACTGCCACAAAACGGCCGCGCACCACCGGATAGAACTCGTCTACGCTGACCTGATTTTCGGCGAAGTGGTCCTCCAGCGGTGCTTTTTGCGCCTCGGTAATATTGGCCATGAAATAGTTAGGCGTATCCACCGGTAACTGCGCCCGCCACTGGGCTATCATATCGTTGCGCATTACCAGTACCACCAGCAACAACATAATGGTGACCGAGAAGCTTATCAGTTGTACGCTGTTGTCCATGGCGCGCCGGCGAATTCGCGCCCAGGCTAATTGCCAGGCGCCCATTGCGCCTTGTCCCAGCCGCCGGCCAATGGCAATCAGGCCAAAGGTCACACCCAACAGGGCAACTACCAACAGAACGCCGGAGCCAAACAATATCGCGCTGATTTCCAGATCCCGACTGTACACCCACATTAGCAGGAATATTGCGCCGCCTGAGGCGCCAAACTGTAGTCCGCGAGAGCTTAACCCGGCGTCCATATCCCGTCGCAGTACCCGCAGAGGCGGCACCGAAAACAAGCGCAGCAGTGGATACAGTGAAAACAATATGGCACAGATAGACCCGGTTAGTACTGCTATAAATACCGGCCGCCAGTGCCACACATCCAGCGACACATCTACCTGTCCGGCCAGGGCGGTAACCACCAGTTGCTGAATAATCACGCCAGCGATAATGCCAATGATGATACCCAGTACCGTGATAAACAGAATTTGCAGTACGTACACCCGACGGATCATTTGTTTACTGGCGCCGAGGGTCTTAAAAATAGCTACCGGATCGAAATGGCGCTGACTGTAACGCTGGGCGGCAACAGCAATGGCCACCGCCGCCAACACGATAGCTAACAGGCTGGCCAGCAAAAAGTAACGTTCTGCACGGGCAATGGAACGGCCTATGGCCGACTCATCATCACCGACCCGTTGCCAGCGGTGTAATTCATCGTCAAGGTTCGGTCTTAGCCAGTCGTAATATGCTTCAATCAGCGAATCTTCACCGGTGAAATAGGTTTTGTAGGTAACCCGACTGCCGGGACCGGTAATGTTGGTTCGCGCCAGGTCCTCAAGCGCAATAAGCACCATGGGGTCGGTATTAAATATACTGAATCCCTGATCGGGGATTTCGGACAGCACCTGCCCTACGGTAAATTCACCGTCGCCGATATAAACCGTATCCCCAATCTCCACGTCGAGCAGTTGAAACAGTCTTGAATCAATCCAGATTTCGCCCGCAGCGGGCGATTTGTCGGTAGCGGTGGTTGTGCCAAAAGGTTTGTCAGCGAGCTGAATCTCGCCTTTTAGTGGGTACTGTGGACTCACGGCCCGTAAGTCCACCAGTGACATTTTCTGTTCACCGAAAGCCATCGAGCGGGTGCTGACCTGTTCGGCGGTGGCCAACCCTTCAGCCTCAGCCTGACGCTTCCACTCATCACTTATGGGTTTACGTGAGCGCAGTTGGCTGTCTGCAGCAATAAACTGTGAAGAGCGCTCTACCAACGCGCCCTGAAGCCGCTCACTAAATAACGACAAAGAAAGTACAGCCGCGACCGACAGTATAATGGCAAACAGGATGATAGTTAGCTCGCCGCGCCGGGCCTCATGCTTAAATAACCGCCAGGCAAGATTAGCTACCATATGCGAGATCCTTTTGCTCAGTGGCTGCCGGTGATACGGTGATTTCGGTCAGTTCGCCAGCTTGCATCTGTAATTGTCGTTCACATTTTTTGGCCAGCTCATTATCGTGGGTCACCAGCACCAACGTGGTGCCGATTTCGCGGTTGAGATTAAACAGTAAATCCTCCACTCTTACACTGTTGGCGGCATCCAGATTACCCGTTGGCTCATCGGCAAACAGAATTTTTGGCTGGCCGATAAAGGCCCGGGCAATGGCCACCCGCTGCTGTTCACCGCCGGACAACTGGTTGGGATAATGATGGGCACGGTGGCTTAACCCTACCTGTTCCAGGATGGCCTGGGCGCGTTTATGAGGATCCGGCAGCCCTGCTATCTCAGCGGGCAACATCACGTTTTCGATCGCTGTGAGACTTTGTACCAGCATAAAACTCTGGAAGATAAAGCCCACTTTTTCGCCACGCAGGCGGGCTCGCTGCTCTTCATCCATGGTGTGTAGCGGTGCCGCGTCGAGGAAAATCTCGCCGCTGCTGACTTCATCCAGTCCGGCCAGCAAGCTAAGCAGGGTGGATTTTCCGGAACCCGACGCGCCGACAATAGCGATAGACTCACCGGCCTTGACTTCAAAGGAAATAGGCTGAAGGATCTGAAGCGAACCTTCACTCGTAGTGACTGTCTTAGTGATGTCTTTGGTTTGAATCATATGGGAGCTATTGTCGTTTTGATTTGTCATTCTTTATTCCGTCGTGGACCCACCCTTAAGTGGATAAAAACACTGGTATTATTAATACCTTTTACGCTGTTTTCAGATCACCTTCTGGCCCAACCGGCTGTTTCCCAACCGGTTAGTCAGCAAAGCAGCTCTGCGGCATCAGATACCCGTTTGCTTATCCTTGGTGATAGCCTAAGTGCCGGCTATGGACTATTGCAAGCACAAAGTTGGGTTAGTTTGTTACAAAATATCTGGCAGGACGAGCAGCGCGGGATTGATGTGATAAATGCTGCGATTAGCGGCGAAACCACCGATGGCGGACTGGCCAGGCTCCCCCGTTTGCTTGAGCAGCATCAGCCAACCCACGTATTAATAGAGCTTGGTGGCAACGATGGCTTGCAGGGCCATAACGTAAGTAAATTGCACCATAACCTGACGCAAATGGTGCAACTGGTAAAAGACTATGGAGCACAGGTGTATCTGCAGGATATGGAAATTCCGACTAACTATGGCCGGCGTTATAATGAGATGTTCAGCAATACCTTTGAACAGGTAGCAGATGCCGAGGCTATTCCGCTGATCCCGTTCTTTTTGCGAGATATTGCTCTGAATGAATCACTGATGCAGCGCGACGGTATTCACCCGAATGCTGACGGCCAGCCGCTAATCGCCGACTTTATGTATCAGCAACTCTCACCTTTCATTTTTTCTGAAGCGGGCGAATAGTCGCATTTTTGTCAATTGATCCTATAATCAGGTATTGAACTGAGTTGACATTTTAAGGGGGAAACGATGGAAATTGGACAGTCACCCATAGACAGTGCGTACTCGCGACCGACGCCAACGCCAGCAGAACGTAACGAGGCGCCGCGCCAGGAACGCCTTGAAAGCAACCAGAGTGACGCACCGGCGCCGACCACGCAAGCGAGCTCTCAGCCTACGGCCACCACCGGCTCGGTGGGTCGAAACGTCGATACTTACGCCTGAGGTAACAGATACTTTTGCTCAAACTCCGCCAGCGGTATGGGTTTGCTGTAATAGAAGCCTTGTACCCGGTGACAACCGAGCTGTTTGAGTAACTGCTCTTGCTCGAGGGTTTCCACCCCTTCAGCCAGCACCCGCAGGTCGAAGTTTGACGCCAGATCGACAATCGATTTTACAATCCCGGCTCCCTCGCCCTGCTCAAGTTTAGCGGTAAATTCACGGTCGATTTTGAGTTTATCCACGGGCAGTTTGTCAAGATATGCCAGGGAAGAATACCCGGTGCCAAAGTCATCTATGGCCACGTGAAAACCCAGTTCACGCAGTTTCGACAAAATAGCACTGGCCGACTGAAAATTTTCGATGATCGCACTTTCGACGATTTCGAGCTCTATGTTCGATGGTTTGATCTGCTGGCGCTGCAGCTCTTCGGTCATTTTCAGTAATAATTCGTTATCGGCCAAATCCAGCGCGGAAATATTGAAAGACAGGAATAAATCCCGGCCTGTCTGCTCCCAGCGTTTAAGAATCCCGAAAGACTCTTTTACCAGCCAGCCGGTAACCAACCGGATGGCCCGGGTTTGTTCAGCAACATCAATAAATGCCGCCGGTGTCAGAAAACCTTTAACCGGATGATTCCAGCGCAATAGCGCCTCAGCGCCAACCACCTCGCCACTGGCGCTGTTGAGCTGCGGTTGCAGGTATAACTCAAGTTCATTATCGACTATCGCCCGCTTAAGCTCGGCGGCAATGGTTAACCGGGAGCTGGCCTCGACCAGAATATCCTGAGTAAAGAAAGCCAGTGAGGCGCCGCCGGATTGTTTGGCTTTGTACATTGCCGCATCGGCACGCACTAATAAATCTTCGCTACTGCTCGCGTCATCCGGGAAACAGGCAATGCCCACTGACCCGCCTACGTTTACTTCCTGCTCACCTGCCAGATAAAATGGCTGATTCATTTCAGCAATAAGTTTACCGGCCAGAATTTCGAGTTCTTCACGCTGCTGAAATTCCTCAACCAGCAGGACAAATTCATCACCGCCCATACGCGCCAGAATATCAGATGCCCGTAACCGCGAAAGCAACCGCTCTGTAACCATTTTTAGCAATTCATCGCCGGCAACATGGCCGAGGCTATCATTCACGACCTTGAATCGATCGAGGTCGAGGTAGAGCAAGGCGCAGCGTTGGTTAGAGCGTTCACTGCGTGACACTGCATGCTGAAGATGTAACTGAAACTGAACCCGGTTGGGTAAGCCAGTTAAAGAGTCGTAATGCGCGAGATGTTCCAGTTTTTCTTCAGACTGTTTTAAATTTGTAATGTCAGAGAACACGCCAAGGTAATTAGTCACTTCGCCCTGTTCGTTTTTAACCACTGAAACGCTGAGTAACTCCGGGAACACCGAACCGTCTTTACGTCGGTTAAGGACTTCGCCCCGCCAAATACCGGTTTCGGCCAGTGTATCCATCATGGTTTTAACAAAGTCATCCTCCAGTAAACCATTACCAAGAAATACAGGCGAGCGACCGATTACTTCAGACAATGAATAACCAGTGATTTCAGAAAACGCCGGGTTAACCGATACTATTTTGTGTTCGTTGTCGGTGACTACTATGCCTTCCAGGCTATGATTAAAAACCTGCTGACTCAGTTCCCAGCGTTTTTGGTATTCCAGTTGCTCAGTGATATCGATGACCAGCGAGTACAGCAATCGCTGACCGGCGCTGTCTACCGGCGTATTAAAGACTTCCACATTGCGGACTTCTCCTGATGCCAGGCGATGCTTAACATTAAAAGTAGTCGACCGTTGCAGCAATGCCTGTTTCACTCTCGACATCAGCGACTTTTGTTCCGGCGCCTGTAAATCAAACACAGTCATGCTGGAAAACTGCTGAGCACTGTACCCATAATATTTTAACGCGGCATCGTTAGCGTCGACGATATTACCGCTATCATCCACTATCAGCATTACCACTGCGTGAGCAGAAAAAAACTGCCGGAACTTTTCTTCTGACGTGGTCAACGCGTGGATTTTTTCATGTTCCAACAGCCGGTTGTTGTACCTAAGCTGGATGATGTAGAACGCAATAGCATTGATAATAAAGGCGAGAACCCAGAATAGCGGATGAAAATGAAATGCTACCCAGCCTTCATCAGGCTGTGCCGTGAGTTGCCACTCACCATAGGGTAACTGGATTGCCAGTTGCACCGGATTGACCAATGGTTTGTCATCATGATTGCGGTAAATATCTACCAGGCTGCCAACTTCATTGCGCCCCGTGATAAGCAGATCAAGGTCATTATTACCGATATAGCCGGCGTCGCTTAGCACCCCACGATAATCGAGCACTACCGAAATGATACCCCATACGCCGTTTTCGTTTATCACCGGTAAACGAGCGATAAAACCCACACCGCCCTGAACCAGGTTCACCGGACCAGCTAAAACCGGCGTCCCGGTGTCAGCTGCGGTAAAAACCGACTCCCGCTGCTCCTTATTAACCCGGTAATCCAAACCTATTGCTTTTTCGTTACCAGCGACAGGATAAATCAGGTTGACCACGAAATCGCGGGCCCCGGCGATATTTACGATATTGTTACGCTGCTCTAACAAGCGGCTCATGTAACGGCTAAACCCGGTCTGGTTGATATCCGGGTTTAGTGAGATATAGGCCGCGGCTCCGCGGATGAGTTCAATATTGGTGTAGAGTTCAAATTCCAAATTGGAGCGCAGCATCCCCAGCTTTTGGGTGACCTGGTTTACTTGTTCTTCCCGTTGCCACTTACTGGCCAGAAAATCTGCCACCAGGGTAACAGAAACGACCACGATAAATGCGGCGAAAAATAGCCAGACGGTGCGATATTTTTGTTGAGAGCTTGGTTGACTACGCAAAGCGATCCTATAAAAACGGAGTCATTTAACCCTTGATACGCCACCTCATAGGGGTAGCGAACATGGCCAAAGAAAATACATTTCAGGGATACACTTAGGATAAGACAATTTGCTGTAGTTTGCTGATATTTTTTAGAATTCCCAAGTATTTTCAAGTGGCAATTTTACTTTCAAAAGGTCAAATCTAACCCGTTTAAGCCAAATTCCCGGCGAACTGCATGATTCCTGATACGCCAGTATCAAATTTAATTAGTTTTACTTTGTAGTAATAAACTACAATGCGCCAAGTTTCTTTTACTTTGTAGTATAAATTATATCAGGGAGCAGTATGGGTAAATCTCGATTTTTAGGTGAGTTTGAACAATTGGTGTTACTCGCCATTCTGCGTCTGGGAGAACAGGCTTATGGCACGACCATTCGTCAGATACTGCTCGATGTCATTCAGCGGGATGTCAGTATCGGCGCACTGTATACCACCCTCACCCGGCTTGAGGATAAAGGTCTTATTCGTTCGGCGAAGGGTGAAGCCACAGCAGAACGAGGCGGGCGCGCAAAAAAATACTTTGAGATAACCGCAGAAGGAAAACAGGCGTTGCAGGCAACCCGGCAATCGCTCGATGCCATGTGGCGCGATGTAAAACTCAGTTTTGTTGGGGTAAAGCAGTGAACAGATGCTCACCACCGCGTATCGCTGAGGCCTTGCTGGAGAGGGTGCTTCCTGTCGACCTTAAAGAACCCTTGCTTGGCGATCTCGAAGAGGAGTTTCAGCAAATTCAATTTAACCAGAGTAAACAGGCTTGTCAGATCTGGTACTGGCGCCAGGCATTGTTAACCTCATTCCACTATTTTAACCAAACACAAAAGGCGCTTATTATGTTTGCATTCAGCGTGTTATTTTTTGCCGCATTAACCATTTTTGCGATGGAACTTTCGGGTGGCACCAGCATGTTTTTCGACGTGCCGTCACTGATTATTACTTTGCCACCCGCCCTGGTGTTTACCCTGGCGGTGACCTCACCCGGCAACGTTAAACAAGCTTTTTCATGCCTGTTTTCCGGCCATGTTGAATCACTAAAACAGGTGAAAAACAGTGTGATGGTGTTTGATGTGTTGGGTACTTCCTGCTTGTGGCTGGGTGCCCTGATGACCCTGCTGGGCTGGGTTGCTATGGGTTCAAGCATTGAGGAGGTTGCTGTTATCGGGCCGGCATTTGCAGTGTCTGTTCTGACCCTGATGTATGCCATGGGGATAAAACTTGTTTGCTATGTTGCTTCGCAGCGAATCATTTACCTTGGACAGGGTCTGTCACCCCACCCTGACTAATCCACGGCCTACAAAAAAGCCGGTAAGTTTATACCGGCTTTTAGCACAACTTCTTATTCTAGCGAATATATTGTGACGTCTGCTGCGACTCTACCCTACGCTGATAACGGTCGCGAAGCTTGATTTGACGCGATGTCATCTCCACCATTTCACCGTTGATGATCACCACTTCCGGTGCCTCAGTGACTTCAAGAGGATCGCCGCTCCAGACCACCACATCAGCTTTTGCCCCGCTCTTGAGCATGCCTAGTGAATCAGACATGCCAAAGATGCGTGCCGGATTAACGGTTAGCGCTGCCATGGCACCTTCCCATGACATGCCAAATGCCACCGCATTACCGGCATGTTGGGTAGCCAGTCGGATATTGTGGGTTTCCATCCCAATCGCCACCATAACACCGGCTTCCTCCAATCGTTTCGCATTGGCCAGCGTGGCACCCAGCTGCTCGAAACTGCCGGGCAAATTAAACTCAGGGTCTATGATCACCGGAATGTTAGCGTCAGCCAGTTCTGCTGCCACTCGCCAGGCCTCCATCCCTTTAACCAGGACGACTTTAATTTTAGGATTGCGCTGTTTAAAAGCGATAATCTGGCGAATATCCGCCGCTCTATCGGCAAACATCAACAGTGGTGTTTCACCATTGACCACCGGTTTTAAGGCTTTTACATCTGCCCGGCTGTTTAAACCATGCCATTGTGAGGATGGGCTCAACTGCGCTGCAGTACTAACCTGCATGGCCTCACTAATCGCTTCTTCCAACATCACCCACAGCGCTGCTCTTGAGCCGCCATTGCTGTCGGCACCACCATTGCCGACATCCACTGCGGTGAATGCCCGTGATTTTAGTACCGAGTCGCCTGTGCCGGATAGAGTAATGACAGCTCCCAGCCCATGGAACAGACTGTCGCTGCGTGAAATACCACTGACTGCCGAAGTAAATCCTTCAACACGGCTGATCGCAAGCAAGCTTGAGTCCGGGTTAATCGCATAGCTGACGTCATATGCAGCACCGGTGGAAGATACCGGATTTGATGACACAGAAGCATCCACAGTACCAGCGGAGCTACTGACTTCAACCAGTCCCAACTGGGTATAAGCACCAATCAGCCCCGGCGTTACATACTTACCGCTGGCATCAATGCTCTGGTAACCCTCAGGCACCGCTGAGGAGGCACTGACCGACACTATTTTATTACCGTTAATCAACACGGTCGCATTTTCCAATGTGCCCTGTTCGCTGCCGGTAAACACCTTACCGCCGACGATGGCCAGTTTATCGGCCAGGGCTGAACTGCTAATGGTTGCCAACAGGCATATCGTTAATAAAGACTTCATTTGATATCTCCCTCGCCAACTTGCCCTAACTCGAAATCTGCCACCGGCCACGACGCGGGGTCACTCAGATCAAAAGCCAGTCCACCATCGATATACACTTTGTCGGCTCTGGCGTAGGTTGAAAAGGGGTTGTCGCTCCACAGCACTATATCGGCATTCTTGCCCACTTCCAGTGAGCCGGTTTTATCAAAAATACCCAACGATTTAGCCGGGTTAGCAGACAGCCAGATCCAGGCCTCTTGCTGACTGATTTCAATATCAGCACGGCGGCCATCAGACCAGGCTTTAGCGGCTTCCTGGTTAAGGCGCTGAATACCTAAATCACTGTCGGAATGCACGATGGCGCAAGCCCCGGCCTCATGAACCATCGGAATGTTCTCACGGATGCCGTCGTAGGCCTCCATTTTAAAGCCCCACCAGTCGGCCCACATGGCTGAACAAACGTTGTTTTTGGCCAGCAGATCACCAATTTTGTAGGCTTCCACACCGTGCTGGAACGAATAAATCTGATAGCCAAACTCTTTCATAACATCCATCATCACGGCCATTTCATCGGCGCGATAACAATGCATGTGTACGCGGATCTCATCTTTTAACACGCCCATCAGAGTATCGAGATTCAGATCGCGCTTAGGCGGCGTTGGATTTTTTCCCGCCTCATAATCGGCTTCGTAACGCTCCCAGGCGCGCATATAGTTTTCGGCATCGGCCCATGCCTGGCGATAACCAGCGACGTTGCCCATACGGGTTGAAGGACCGCCTTTTTTGCCATAAACCCGTTTGGGGTTTTCTCCACAGGCCATTTTTAGTCCGTAAGGCGCGTCCGGAAACTTCATTTCCTGCATGGTGCGATCCGGCACATTTTTCAGCACCACTGAACGGCCACCAAACAGGTTGGCTGAACCAGGCAGGATTTGCAGCGCAGTAACACCACCGGCTAATGCCCGGCCAAAACCAGGATCCTGAGGCCATACCGAATGTTCTGCCCACACATTGGCGGTCACCGGTTTAATGGCTTCATTTCCATCCGAATGCGAATGGGTAGAGGGATTAGGGTAAACCCCTAAATGGCTATGTACATCAATAATACCGGGCGTTACCCATTTGCCGGTGCCGTCAACGACCGTAGCTTCTGCCGGTATATCGAGGTTTTCGCCAATTGCAGCAATTTTACCGTTAGTAAAATACACCATGCCGTTATCAATTTTATTGCCGATGCCATCTAAAATCGTGACGCCGGTGATCACCGTAGGCGCTCCGGGTAGCGGGGTATACTGACTGGGGAATGGATTTTTATCGATGGTCACTTTCGGTGACTGCTCGGCTTTATCTGCTTTATCCTCTGCACAGGCAGAAAGCAACAAAGCACAGCAACACGCCGCAGTGATACCAAACTGCTTTAATGAAGTTGTCATGCATTACCTTTCTTTTAATCGTTGTCGTATAGGTGCCACACCCCATCGAGGTTTAGTTGTGTATCGATGGGATTGGTTTAACGGTAGCGAATCAAAAGACAACGCACAAGCAGGAAACGTTATTTTGCGGCGGCAGCAGATTGTTGTAGCACCGCGACAATATCGTCAGCCTTCTGTAAACGGCGAATATTGTCGAACAGGATTTCTGCCTCGGGGTATTGGCGCTTAAGGTAGCCACACCACTGTTTAAGACGGTTAGGATAGTAGCGGCCTTTGTCGCCATAGATTTCATAACCGGAATAATCTATCAGCAATTGCGCCAGTTCGGGCCAGCTCATCGGCGGCTCGTTGTCACGTATGTGGCGGGCAAGGTTCGGCATGGCCAGTGCGCCACGGCCGATCATCACATCATTACACCCCGACATTTCCTGGCAGCGTTTGGCATCTTCATAAGACCAGATTTCACCGTTAGCAATCACCGGTAAACGGGTATGAGCGCGAATTTTTTTAATCCAGTCCCAGTACGCCGGTGGCCGGTAGCCTTCGGTTTTGGTACGGGCATGAACGACCAGCTCAGACGCGCCGGCTTCATCAATGGCCACCGCATTGTCGATAGCCAGCGACTTATCCTCAAAACCGAGACGAATTTTAGCTGTTACGGGCAAATGGGCCGGTACAGCCTCTCGCACGGCTTTAACGATATCGTGCAGCAACTCAGTATATTGCAGTAACACTGCGCCGCCTTTGCTTTTATTTACCGTTTTGGCCGGACACCCAAAGTTTAGATCAACACCGGGTGAACCAAGTTCAACAGCGGTTAGCGCATTTTCTGCCAGCCACTGGGGGTGCTGACCCAGCAACTGTACACGAACCGGCACACCACTGGGTGTTTTACCGCCCTCGTGCAATTCAGGGCACAACCGGTAAAAGGTTTTTTGCGGGAGTTTCTGGTCAACAATACGAACGAATTCTGTTACGCACAGATCAAAACCGCCTACCCGGGTAAGCATGTCACGCATTAAATGATCAACAACGCCTTCCATCGGCGCTAAAAACACTCGCATAGTATTTCTGTATTCAAAAATAAGGGGGGCGGATTTTAGCAGAACATTTAGCCGCTGGCATCAGTATTGCTGCGTATGGCCTGAACGCAGCGCAATGCGTTTTTCGCACCGATTCAAAATAGCACGACGCTCTGTGGTACTGGCACTGTGCCAACCGGTGATTTCATCAATATGTCGCTGACAGCCCAGACAAATGTCCTTATCATCCAGGCAGCAATTCCCAATACAGGGCGATGTGGCAATCGCCTGTTCAACAGGGACTCTGGGTGTGAGCTTTTTCATTGGTCGCAATCAGTTCCTCGGTATACCACAGGCAAACATAGCAGCCAAACCGGGCATCGAGTTTAGCAAAAAATTCGGCTTCGTTGCTGGCTTCATACCTGACCAGCCTTTGCCCTACCCCTTCATATAACAATGCAACGTAAATCATGATATCCCCGCTACGCGTTAAGCATAGCAAGGAGTATATATTTAGACGTCTAGAAATCCAAACATCCAGACATCGATAATCAACGGTTTATCGCATTATTTCAGTAAATGCTGTAAAGCTCCCTCTACAGCCGCAACCTGAGCGCGGTTACAAATTTCCGGGGTAGCTGACGGGCTGTCCGGATACACTTCGGTAGTCGAACAATAGGTTGCATGGTTAAATCCGCCGCATAAGAAGAGTTTTCTCTTGTCATAGCAGATTACGCCTTCAGAGGGCACCTCAGCACCGATAATCAGACCGTTTTCATCCGTTGGGGCAATATGAGTAACTTTTTTCACCTCGTTGATAATTGCTTGTTGCAGAGGCAGATGAGGCGCTTTGGAATCGGCCACCAGATAAAAGCCGTCGGGGATCTCCCACGCTTTTTGCTCAATGGCATCACGGGCCGCCAGGGCCGGGCGAAACTCGCTGTTATCCGTATCGGTAGTTTCATGAAGGTCGATATGCAGTAAAAACTCCTGCGGCATTGCGCCAATAAAGTCCATGAGTAACCTTGATTCTGGTGCTGGCGAGTCGGGATAAAAAGAACGGTTTGGATCGATAGCCAGCGGATCCCAACGGTTAATGGTTTCATACCCCCATGGGCTCACACAGGGGACCACTATCAGATTGATTTTATCGGTATACGCCTGACTGTATTCCCGCGCAAATAACAATGCACCCTGCACGCCACTTGTTTCATAACCGTGCACACCGCCAGTGACCAGTACCCAGGGTGCATCTGCTATTGGCTGCCTGGGTAACAGTGCATAAAGTGGGTAGCGTGACTCATCATAGGGCAAGGCGCCGTACTGGATAACAGAAAAATAATCCGGCATACCATCTAACTGACTTAACACTTCATCGGCGTAACTACGCTTAACTGATTGCGCCGCGAGCCATTGTTTTTCTTCTTCTTCTCCCCAGGGCTGACCTGGTGTGCCGATAGGATACATTGATCACCTTATTGCTAGTAAATTTACCGGTGGATTGTAGCATGATTGCAGAGTGGATGAAGGGACGGAAAATTGCGCAATAGCCAAAGCAGGCATAAAAAAACCAGCCGATTGGCTGGTTTTTTATTTGGCGTCCCCTAGGGGATTCGAACCCCTGTTACCGCCGTGAAAGGGCGGTGTCCTAGGCCTCTAGACGAAGGGGACAAAAAATCGTTTCGTAAAGCTTCGCTTTACGGATTTTTTGTAAAGGCGAAGTGAGCCAGCGAACTGAGCGACCTTACTTTGTGCCTTTGCAAAAAGATTTTAGTCCTGAAAGCATTTCAGCTTTCGGCCTATTCACAGTATTAATCGACTGTGACGCGATATATATGGCGTCCCCTAGGGGATTCGAACCCCTGTTACCGCCGTGAAAGGGCGGTGTCCTAGGCCTCTAGACGAAGGGGACAAAAAATCGTTTCGTAAAGCTTCGCTTTACGGATTTTTTGTAAAGGCGAAGTGAGCCAGCGAACTGAGCGACCTTACGTTATGCCTTTGCAAAAAGATTTTAGTCCTGAAAGCATTTCAGCTTCCGGCCTATCCACAGTATTAATCGACTGTGACGCGATGTAGATGGCGTCCCCTAGGGGATTCGAACCCCTGTTACCGCCGTGAAAGGGCGGTGTCCTAGGCCTCTAGACGAAGGGGACAGAAATTTTGTTAGTGATGCGTTGCTTCACTAAATTTCTGTAAGGCGAGGTAAGCTCTGCGTAACCGAGCGACCTTATTAAAAATCCTCACAGAATATTTCGGTCCTGAAAGCATTTCTGCTTTCGGCCTATTCCACGATATACATCATGAAAAGAAATTTGGTGGAGCCAGGCGGGATCGAACCGCCGACCTCTTGCATGCCATGCAAGCGCTCTCCCAGCTGAGCTATGGCCCCAAATTGCGTTACGGATATCGTTGACTTTGTCGATGACTGTTCCGTGACAGCGGGGCGCATTCTAGATAGCACGCCCCATCATGTCAACGCTTTTTTTAGGAATTTTCTCTGTTTGCTATAAAAGTGAGCGCCTTGTTTATTCTCTCGACAATTTTGTCCTGAGATAACAAATTTAGCGTCACATCCAGCGACGGTGAATTACCGCTTCCTGTAGCAGCTACGCGCAGTGGCATGCCTACTTTCCCCATGCCCACGCCCAATTCTTCTGCCGTATCATTTATAGCCGCCTGAATGGTTTGCGGATTCCAGTCACCGATGGCAGCGAGTTTTTGCTGAACCAATTCCAGCGCTTCTCTCGCTACCGGACGCAAATGCTTTTTCGCAGCGTTGGCGTCAAACTCTTCGTAGTCCTGATAGAAGTAGGCACTAATTTGCGCCAGTTCCTTTAACGTTTTAACGCGGTCGGCCTGAATGGCGATAACATCGGTGAGCGCAGGACCGTTGTCCAGCGAGATCCCCTGCTGCTCAAAATGCCAGGTGGCGTGACGAGCAACTTCTTCTGCCGGCAAACTTTTAATGTAGTGTTGGTTTAACCACACCAGTTTTTCGGTGTTAAACGCCGAAGCCGACTGACCTATCGCGTCCAGACTAAATAACTCAATCATTTCCTGTTCGGAGAAGATTTCCTGATCGCCATGGGCCCAGCCAAGCCGCACCAGATAGTTCTTAACCGCCTGTGGCAGGTAACCGTCATCGCGGTATTGCATGACGCTAACCGCACCGTGACGTTTGGACAGTTTTTTACCGTCATCACCTAAAATCATCGAAACATGTGCGTATTCTGGTACCGGCGCGCCCAGTGCTTTTAAGATATTAATCTGGCGAGGCGTATTATTAATATGATCTTCGCCACGCACAACGTGAGAAATGCCCATATCCCAGTCATCTACTACCACACAAAAGTTATAGGTAGGCGTGCCGTCGGAACGCTGGATAATCAAATCATCCAGTTCGGTGTTGCTGATTTCGATGCGGCCACGAACGTGATCGTTAAATACCACACTCCCCTCCAGCGGGTTTTTAAAACGAATAACGTAAGGCTGACCTTCCGGATGATCGGTATGATCCCGCCATGTCCCCGGGTATCGAGGTTTTTCGCCGTTTTCTTTTTGCTGTTCGCGAATAGCATCCAGCTCTTCTGCCGGCATAAAGCACTTATAGGCTTTTCCTTCATCCAACAGCGTTTGAATTATGGCTTTATAGCGGTCAAAGCGCTCTGTTTGATAGTAGGGTCCTTTATCCCAGGTTAAACCTAACCATTGCATACCATCCAGAATTGCTTGCTTGGCTTCTTCGGTTGAGCGTTCGATATCGGTATCTTCGATACGTAATACAAACTCTCCACCCTGACTCTTAGCATATAGCCAGGAATATAATGCGGTGCGCGCACCACCGACATGAAGATAACCCGTTGGACTGGGTGCAAATCTGGTAACAACCGACATGAATAATCTCTACTGTTAAAGGTGTTTTTCAAAGTGGGCGCATTTTACCAGCCATTGGGCAATGCCACAAAGCGGCGATGCTATTTTTCTTACAGACTGAGTGAATTGTTCGCAAAATCATCGCAAAATAGCCTTTTCGGTTACTTTGTCATCAAACAGACATGCTTGTGTAATTTTTTCTATTTTTGTGGTTGACAGTTTCATTACCCTCTCTATAATACGCCCCACTTGCCAAGCACGGCAGGTAGCAAAGAAAGAGGACGCTTAGCTCAGTTGGGAGAGCATCGCCCTTACAAGGCGAGGGTCACTGGTTCAAGTCCAGTAGCGTCCACCACTTCTTTTGAAGTTTAAAAGGCGAGGGTCACAGGTTCAACAACTTCGTTGCGAGCCACAGCAGACGTCCACCACCTCTTTCTTAGCGCAAATCAAAATATTAGGACGCTTAGCTCAGTTGGGAGAGCATCGCCCTTACAAGGCGAGGGTCACTGGTTCAAGTCCAGTAGCGTCCACCATCTCTCTTATAAATAATCTAAAAATAATCAAACATGCAATAGCTAGTGCGATTCACTGGTTCAATACCATCATTGCGAGGCAGGATTAATACCGGACATTGCACTTGCCGCCCTACCCCGCAGTTACGTAATATTGTTGCACATTGACATTTTGAGCTATGCCTCCCATCAGGCGTATTATATGCGCAGTGGAAAACTCTTGATGAAAGGTGCCATGCGCAAATAACGTGTCTATCCAGTAGCCCCTAATTGCGTTTGCCTTTAATCGTTAATACCCCGACTAATACCAGCAACATACCAATTATCTGTAAGCCCGTAATAACCTCCCCCAGGATCAGCCAGCCAAAAATCAGTGTTAGCGCAGGCCCTATCATACTAATTAGCACCGACCTGGCAGCCCCAATATATTTGATCGCAGCAGATTGAAAAAACACCGGAAGTACCGTTGAAAACACAGCCATCATCGCACACAAGATATAAACGTTCGAAGGCTGCCTTAGCGCCGATAAGGGCAACTGGCTGAAAAAATGCAACTCTACTGCCATAATAGACACCAGCATCGCTAGTACAGAAAAGGCTTTTGCCCCAATTCTCTCGATCATTGGCTCTGAAAAAGCCTGGTAGAACGCATAACAAAACGCAGATCCCGCTACAAATAATATACCCAGCCAAACAGACCCTGTACTGGTGTGGATTTGCAGATCGCTCAGGCAGGCGCATACCACCCCTAATGTACACATACACAGGGGCAACACTAAGCGTTTATCAAACCGGGCTCCCAGAAAGCATATCCCCAGAATGATCGTTAGTGCCGGATAGGAAAATAGAATGATCCGCTCAAGGCCTGCCGATATATACTCGAGCCCCATAAAGTCCAGTATGGAAGCCCCATAGTATCCTGCAATCCCCAGGCAAATAAGCAGTAGCAACTCGCGAAACGTTAACTTTCCAATATTTTTCAACGCCGGAATACTAATCAATAGAAAAAACGGTAATGAAAAAAGCATTCGTAAACTTAAAAGGGTAACAGGTTCCACGCTTGCTACCAGATAGGCTTGCTTCACAAAGATGGCCTTGAACGAAAATCCGGTGGCCGCCAGAATTGAAAAAGCCACTCCCAGGCTTGTTTTATCTTGCCAAAAACGTACTTTCAACATTGCTACTCCGGATCAAAAAACGGCGTTACAATGCCATATTTCATACTCACAAAAGAATTGCTTATTTACCAATTAGCGTTCGTAAAAGACGAATAAGGTAATCAATTATGAAATTTGACCTGATAGATTTACGATTATTTATTGCTGTAGCAGAACAGAATAACCTGACAAAAGGCGCTGAATTGGTTTTCCTTGCGCCATCATCGGCGAGTCACCGGATAAAACAGCTGGAGGCTCACCTTGAAACACAGCTTTTAGTAAGAGAACCCAGAGGCGTAACATTAACGAAAGCCGGAGATATTGTCTTACGTCACGCGAAAAAAGCCTTAGCCACTCTTGAACAAATGCAGTCAGAACTTTATCCCTTTACAGATAGCATGCAGACCCATGTAAAGCTCTGGGCAAATACCAATGCCATCCATACCTATCTCCCTGACGACCTGGGACAATTTCTGGAGCTTCATCCTCACGTAAAACTTATTCTGGAGGAACACGGCAGTGATGAAATCGCCGATGCAGTGGCAAAAGGTGAAATTGAAATTGGGATAGTCGCTGAACAAGAGCTCAATAGCGAAGTAATGTTATTTCCATATAAGCATGATCGTTTAGTCTTAATTGTACCGTCACGGCATAAACTAGCTGGTGCAGAGAGTATCAAGTTTGATCAACTGGTTGACTTCCCTTTCGTGATTTTAAATGAGGGCTCTGCAATCCATACTTTTACTATGAATAAAGCCGCTATGCTCAACAAACATCTCAATATCAGGGCACAGGTGAAAAGTTTTGATGCGGTTTGCAGAATGGTAAGTTCAAATGTGGGCGTAGCGATAGTTCCGCATGATTCAGTGTGCCACCAGCATGAACTGGCGCTAAGTATTATTGAGATAGATGAAACCTGGTCAAAAAGGGATTTAATGATTTGTGTTAACAAGCATAAGGAATTGGGCAGTCTCGTTACGGAATTACTCAGGTACCTTACCAAGCAAAAAGTCAGACCAGGTACGCTTTAGCGGCGTTTACGGCATATTCCCTCAACGCTTGCAGATAAGGGCTTTCGGTTTGCCAATAATGCCAATACAGAGGAATGTCCATGCATTCTCCGGGAAAAAGATCCACGAGTTTACCGGTGCCTATCGAATCTGCAATTTGTAGTTCTGGTAACATCCCATACCCTAAACCAGCCAACATTGCCTGATTGAACCCCTCAGATGAGGGACACCAAATGAATATATTCCGGTTCAAACTTAGCGTGCTGCAATAAAAATTCATGCTGTGTTCGGTCATTGTGATCAAACACTAAACAAGGTGCTTGCTGCAAATCAGTTGTCTGATTAATCGTGTATTGTTCAATAAAGTCGGGGCTAGCAACCGCCCGATACCTTAATGACCCAAGGTAGACAACTTTTCCTCCATTGACCGCGTCAGGACTGCTGCAAATACACACCATCACCTCACCCTGTTTCATTCTTTTCAGGCTGACTGACTGGTCTTCTACCAAGAAATCAAAACTAAACTGATAACCGGGCAGCGCCAGCGCTCTGGGTAGCCAGGTAGCCAGTGAATCTGCATTGGTAGCCATCCGCACTGATAGAATTCGTTCTGCCGTATTTAGCGTCTCACTGGCAACGCCCAATGCCGCCTCAAGCTGGATGACATGTTGTAGGTGAGTTAATAACCTCTGGCCCGCGCTGGTAGCAACAGGAGGTTGCGTGCGCACAATAACGGGTTCACCAATATACTCTTCCAGTTGTTTTATACGTCGGCTAACCGCTGACTGAGTGATGAACAGCTTCTGCGCAGCACGCTCAAAACCTCTGTTTGAAACCACCGCCTCCAGTGCTCTAAGCAAATTATAATCAATCATGAGTAATAATCATGAACCATTTAAATTATTCATTGGAATCATACATCAATCATCACTACTCTGCTTACGTTTTTTAGCAAGCAAACTTCTTTCACACATAGGTTGAGTATGGAATCTTTATTTACCGGTTTAACAATGGGTCTTAGTCTTATTGTGGCTATTGGTGCTCAGAATATCTGGGTATTGAGCCAGAGTATGCGCAGTAACTACAGATTCACTATCGCGTCGGTATGTATTTTATGTGATGTCGGCTTAATTATTTCAGGCGTCTTTTTTGCCGTAAAAATACAAACATACCTGCCATCATTACTGCCCGTTTTTGTGTGGGGAGGCGTACTATTTCTGTTTTGGCTGGCCTGTCAGGCGCTGTATCGGGCGTACCACCGGCACTATCAACTCAGCATTTCCCCGACTGCTAACCAAACCCGGCTTCAAATCGCGGCGGCAGCTTTTAGTATTAGTTTGCTTAACCCTCACGTGTATCTGGATACGGTAATCCTTCTTGGCAATATCGGCGGCATGCAGGAAAACCCGAACCTATTTGCGTTTGGTGCTACGCTAGCCTCTGTTTTTTGGTTTAGTGTACTCACCTGCTTAGCACCTAAATTAAAAACCTGGCTCAACTCCCCATTTCGTTGGCAGGTTTTCGATTGCTTAATTGCAGCATTTCTTATCCTGATTGCGATTAAATTACTGGATGTATTGTAAATGGTAGCAGGCGTTTACCCGGCCTGAATTTGCTAGCGTTTTGACGGCTTTGATATGTCGGCCAACATGCAATAATTACCATTTTTCGAGAAATTTTAATTTAAAATTAAACACTTAAAGAAATTACAAGCAGGCCTGCTATGGCTTATTAACGCTCAAGTGGAGTGAACTAAAGCGTTGTTTAGCTCGAGTTGAAACACTGTGTGAATATTTCCCGGCTATATAAGCAGTCACCTGATTGATGACTGTCATCAACGCAAAAGTCAAAAACTATTGCAGTGAAGATTATCATGGCTTTCCTCCGTTCCACGGTAATTGCTTTCACTTTGCGATGATCACGGAAAAGCTGCTTTAACCAGCACCAGTTATCTTTGCGTTACGCATTTTAGTCGGTACCCAAAAGCCAGGGAGATTATCGTATGGTCGTTTCTGGCCAATTAGTCACCTGTTAATGCGTTTGTGGCCCTTATTACTCAAGCGCTCTTTTCTCTAACTTTCTAGCTAATCCAACAGCGAGTAATCGGTTCAGTTTATTGCCCGCTATTTTGTAAAAAGATAAAACCACCGTCTATGTTGCGGATTCGAGGGCGGTAACTCAGAGCAGGCTTGTCCTATCAACACCACTCAAACTCTGCATAAATTGCTGTTTTACCCCGTCTCATTTTGAGACGCAACCCAATACATGTGATCGATTTTAAAACACTTCTGCAGTCTCTTACTTCTTAGTTTGAATTCTAACACCATGAGATTATTAAAATTATTGTTTATGGAATGTTAATTGCGATAACAGGCCGATGTTAATCATTAACACGATAAGGATAACAATATGAAAAACACATTAATGAAACCCAGCTTGCTCGCATTAGCTTTGACTTGCACGAGTGTCACAACTCAGGCCGCCCAGGTTGCCACTGATCCTGGTGACTATTCGCCCTTACCAGCAGGCATTGACCTGGGAATTCTATACTTGCAATCGTTTGACCATGATGAGTACTACGTGAACGGGCAAAAGGTTGATAATGGCCCGACTCTGAGTGCCGACATTGGCCTGCTGCGCTGGGTACACTATATCGAAGTAGGCGGCTTTACTATTGACCCACAGGTCATTTTGCCGTTTGGAAAACTAAAATTAAACGCTGCGGGCCAGGAGATTTCTGCTAGTGGTATTGGCGATCCCATACTTGGCGCAACCATTTGGTTATACAATAACCCGGAGACAAAACAGGCATTTGGTTTAACCGGATTGGTATCACTCCCGTGGGGAAGTTATGATGAAAGCAAAGGCCCGGTAAATATTGGTGAGAACCGCACCAAGTTTATTACGCAGGCTGCTTTGGTTACTCCCATCACAGAGCAATTCTCAATACACCTGATTGGTGAATATACATTCTTTGGCGATAACGACGATTTTGGCGCATCCGGTGTTACCCGCGCACAGGATGATCAATATGGTTATCAGGTACATTTAAACTATCACATGTCCGCAACTACTACTGCGTCGTTAAACTACTACCACGATTATGGCGCTGAATCGCAAATTGAAGGAGTAGACCAAAATGACGAACTGGATAACAACCGCTGGCAGGTAACCCTGCAGCACTTTTTGCAACCAGACTTACAAGTTCAGGTTCAGTATGGCCGCAGTATATCTGTGGATAACGGTTTCTTCGAAAACGACAGAATTAATTTACGGTTTGTGAAAGTCTTTTAATCTGCTGTCTTCAGGTCTGCCCGGCAGGTGGTTGCACAACCCAACCACCTGTTCACATTGCGAACCATTGTTCACATATTAAATAAATTACAATAATTTTACATTCATGATACTCTGCTGAGTTAGCGAGCATCGGCTCAGACGCCGCAACGAATATAAGAATACCGACATATTCTGCCAAGGTAGTAATCATGAATAGTGAATTGAGCACAATCCATAAGCGTTTCTATGACGGCGAAGTTCAGGTTGCCAATAAACTCCCAGGTACAATACGAGATTCCTGGCTACGCTGTATGGATAAAACTATCCCCATGTCTGGCAATATTGAATATCGCCATGTTAAACCGGACACGCTGGATCAACTGAAGTATCAACATGAAAGCTTGTTGCGGGTATCCAATCGTCATATCGAACAACTCTATCGAGCCGTTGCAGGCGCTGGTTGGTCTGTACTGCTTACCGATCAGCAATGTCATGCTCTACAGGTTCGGCGCTCAGAACGCCTTACCAATAGCGGCATAAAATCGGCTTTCATTGACGGTGTGGTGTTAAACGAAGAGGCCGTAGGTACAACGGCGATGTCATGCGCTTTAAACAGCAAGAAATTTAGCCGCGTGTTTGGCGCCGAACACTTTAAAAACCAACATCATTCCTTTAATTGTGCTGCGGTCCCGGTTTTCGACCATAGCGGCCAGGTTTGTGGGTCGCTGGATATTACTAATGAACACCCAATCAATGATATGGCCGTGTTTTATATGTTGGAGACCTGCGCCAAAAATATTCAGAAATCGTTAATCCTCAACCTGAAGGATACGTTTGTTATAGAAGTCATTCCTTCCTCGGGTCAGTTTGGTGATATCACGAATTTATTGTTGGCCATTACACCCGATGGCAAAGTCTCCGGCTGTAATGAAGCCGCATCAAATTTCATTACCGGTCAAAATCGCTATTGTGAAACCTATTTTGATGCCGTTTTCAGCACAGATTTCACGATCATTACAAGCAATCGTGCCGCCGCCGGTGAGCCATTTTATCTGCAGTTACATTCTGGCGTCACGTTAGCAACACGGGTAATAAACACCCCACAGTTTGTCCCGCAGAGTGATACTGGGATTCACCTGCCCCCCATCAACAATCAATCGTCCACCGACATAACAAGTGACTTTGGTGATGATCAGTTAAATCAAACCATAAAACGTGCAGTGCGGGTGATTAACCGACTGCCTGTTATGTTGCATGGCGAGTCAGGTGTGGGCAAAGAAGTAACAGCTCGCTATCTGCATGACGCATCAAAATGCAGCGGTAAATTTATCTCTATCAACTGCGCGTCTATTCCAGAAAATCTAATAGAAAGCGAGTTATTTGGTTATCAGGCCGGGGCTTTTACCGGCGCCGACAAAAAAGGCTTTAAAGGGCGAATTGCCGAGTCAGATAAGGGAACGTTGTTCCTGGATGAAATAGGTGACATGCCTTTAACCTTACAAAGCCGCTTATTGCGAGTGTTGGAAACTCGTGAAGTGAGTCCACTGGGATCAGCGAGGGAGCAAAAGGTAGACTTTCAACTTATTTGCGCAACCAATGTAAACCTGGAACAAGCCATCGAAGATGGCCGCTTCAGACAAGATTTGTATTTTCGTTTAAAAGGTATCTCAGTCTTTATAAAGCCCTTACGAGACAGAATGGATAAGCTCGCCATTGCAAACGCTATTCTGGCTCGTGACTGTGAGATAAAACAAGCACTAAGTGACGAAGTCGCACAGTTTATTAACGGTTACACCTGGCCGGGAAATATTCGTGAGCTGAGAAACGTATTGCTTTATGCAGATGCTATTGGTGAGGGCAGCAGCATCGTTCACCTCGATGAAATACCAGAGGAATACCACCAATGTCAGAGCGATTTATCAGACCCGCTATGGCAAGACAATGCTGAATCAGAGCAATCAGGACGATTGTTGGCTCAAGCAAACAAGCGATTAATCACTCAGGTGGTTGATGACTGCAATGGCAATATGAGCAAGGCGGCCAAGCGGTTAGGCATATCCCGCGCCACCCTTTATAGAAAACTCGCAAAAGAACGTGATTCAAGCGTTCTAAACTGAGACGCCGATACCATAAAAGGTGTCTCAATATGAGACACCGCCCCTCCTCTTTAAAATAATAATCTTTATAAATCATAAATTTAACTAAATTTTAACTTTTGGCACAGTCGCTGCCTTACTCATTGTGAGATCGCTATTACAACAACAAGGGCAATCCTATGTCACAAATCAATACTCAACGCAGGCAGTTTTTGAAAATTGCAACGGCCATGACCGCAACAGTTATGGCGTGCTCATCTATGCAAGTTATGGCTGGTGTACTGACTAATGAAAAGAAAATGGACAGTACTGAGCAGGCCGTGTTTAAAAAAATGCTGGCCATCGCATTACCGACTGAAGGTAGTACTCTGGTTGATCCGGCTACGCTACCCGTTATTGCCACTATCGAAGGTGCGCTGCTTGCCGGGATGCCAGCGCATATCAGAAAAGGACTCAATCAGGGAATTCATTACTTTAACCAAAGTGCAGAGAAAAACTACGGCAAGCCGTTTACACATCTATCAGATGCTCAGGCGACTGAATTTGTTGATGCCTGGTCAGACTCCCATGTAGCCCCTCACCGCGCCTTGTCCATGGGCATAAAAAAGCTCACGGTGCTGGCTTATTGGGCAATTCCGACTACCTGGGCACCACTTGGCTATGATGGGCCGGTTTCCGAAAAATGGGGACTGAAAAAGCGCGGTGTAACACCAGAACCTCAAGCATAAGTACCGGTTGGAGAGTCAATATGTCTACAAACAAAAATGAATTAAATGTAAAAACAGCTGCCGATATTAGTGCGGCACAATTGAATCTGGCAGCCGATGTGGTGATTATCGGCTCGGGTGCCGGTGGCGGCATCAATGCTTATGAACTCGCTAAAACGGGTAAGAAAGTTATCGTTCTGGAAGCGGGTCCGTATGTCCCCTCAGAGAAATTTCCCGAGATGCTGGCTGCTTCTATGGGAATGATGTACGAAGGAGAAGGCGGTCAAAGCAATACCGATGGAGACATTACCGTGCTTCAGGGGCGCTGTGTTGGAGGCTCCACCGTTGTCAATGCAGCACTGTGCTTTCGCACACCAGATTATTACCTCAAAAAATGGGGAAAAGAATACGGCTTAACCAATCTAACGCCTGAAGTCATGCTGCCCTACTTTGAAAAAGTGGAGAACAACCTCGGGATATCCGAAGTAAAAGCGCATGAAACCAGTGTCGGCGCAGAGTACATCAAAAAGGGCATGAAAGCCTTGGATATTCCCTTAGGCTTAGCGCGACGCAATATTCGTGACTGTGCCATGACCGGATTTTGTTTTGCTGGCTGCAAAACGGATCGCAAACAATCCATGGCAGTGACTTATCTTCCCTGGGCATGTAATCATGGTGCAGAAATCTACGCTGATACCCGGGTCACAAAAATTAATACAGCGAATGGTATTGCCAGCGGTGTTGAAGCTGAAGTTGTGGACCAGGCTACTGGCAACGTTAAAACCCGCCTGTCGGTTAAAGCCTCAATTGTTGTGTTAGCCGCCGGACCGACGGGCTCGCCACTATTGCTGCAGAACTCCGGCATTTGTAACTCCAGTGGCCAGGTCGGAAAAAACTTTGCCTGCCATCCATCCTTGTCAGTCACCGCCATGTTCGATAAAAAGCTAAATGATTTCCATGGCGCTACGCACAGCTTATTTGAAGACAGTCATACGTTACCTGAACAAGGCGGTTGGATTCAGCTCAATGCGGTTCAGGAGCCTGTGGAGGCTTCATTTATGGCCGAGCCTGGAACCGGTAAACCTTATGTCCGGTACATGCAGAATTACCCTAACTCAACGCGTTTGATTACGTTAATTCACGATAAAAATGTCGGCGAGGTTACCCTCGAGAACGGCTATAAAGAAATTCGTTATCAGGTGGATGATGAAGATTTTGAGGCCATGAAAAAAGGCTTAAAAGACAACGCTCGTATCTTATTTGCCGCCGGGGCAAGCTATCTGTATTTACCCACTTCAGACAAGACCCGAATCAACTCAGTAGATGACATCGACAAGGTTATTGATGAATTGAAGAATGAGCCGGCACGTTATCGCTATACCTCTTTTCATCCGCAGGGTACCTGTCGCATGGGGGCCGATAAAACCAAAACGGTCGTCAACCCTTATGGCGAAACTCACGATGTAAAGAACTTATACATTGTAGATGCCAGTCTGTTGCCAACGTCGATTGGTTATAACCCTTCTGAAACGGTTTATGCACTCGCCAGCTACATTGCCGATCAGATCAACTCAGCGAATCCAAGCTAAGGTATCACTATGCATTATACAGACATTGCACAAACTCACTTTACCTTAAACTACTCAAGTGGATTTAGCGGTAAAGCATTTGATATTACCGAGCCGGCAACCGGTAAGGTACTAGGCAACATCAATGCGGCAACCTCAGACGAGGCAGCCGCAGTTATTGCAAAATGTAAGGCCGCGCAACCGGAATGGGCCAACACAACGTTTGAAACCCGGGCTGGGATTCTGCGTCGTTTTGCTTGTCAGTTAGCCGAAAATGCTGAACTTATCCACACCTGGAATGCGCGGGAATGTGGCTCGATCAGACCGAAAAGTGAATGGGAGCTACAGGCCTGTATTGAACAGGCTTATATGGCCGCAGCACAAACTCAGGCCCCTTCGGGAGAATTGTACCCGTCGGTCATCCCCGGTCGCAAGAACATGCGCGTGCGCATACCTGTAGGAGTGGTTGGGGTGATCGCGCCCTGGAATTTCCCCTTACTCTTAGCTCTGCGAGCTGTTCTGCCAGCACTGGCGATGGGCAATGCAGTAGTGCTAAAACCTGATCCTCAAAGCGTGATAACAGGTGGCGTGATTATACAGGAATTATTGGCAGCTGCCGGACTGCCAGAAAGTGTCCTGGGCATGCTGCCAGGCGGAGCCGAACCGGGACAGGCGCTTGTTGAACATAACGATACGGGAATGATAGCTTTTACTGGGTCGACCGCGGTCGGTCGGAGTATTGCGCAACATTGTGCAAAAACCTTTAAAAAGACCTCACTGGAGTTAGGCGGGAATAACGCGTTTATTGTTCTTGAAGATGCTGATATTACATCAGCGTCTTCCTGCGCAGCCTGGGGGGCATTCCTCCATCAAGGACAAATATGTATGCAATCAGGCCGGCATATTGTGCATGAAAGTGTTGCTGAGGCCTACACCCAGGCACTTGTTGAGCGGGCTAATAATCTTTATGTCGGAAACCCTTTTACGGAGCAGTGTCATTTAGGCCCACTCATTAACCCGATGCAGGCCAACAAGGTAACGGCTTTAATTAATGACTCTGTGAGCATGGGCGCAAAAGTGCTAACAGGCGGCAGTACAGACGGTCAGCTATTCCGTCCTACCGTGGTAGCTGACGTGACAGCGGAAATGCCATTATTTAAAGAAGAGATTTTTGGCCCCGTTGCCCCCATCATTACGTTTAAAACGGAGCAGGAAGCTATCAGTCTGGCTAATGCTTCCAGTCTTGGCTTATCAGCCTCTATCCACACCGGAAACAGCGCCAGAGGTGAATATTTAGCAGGCCTTATTCATGCAGGCATGGTGCACGTTAATGATCAGACGGTAAACAACGAATACCATATTCCGTTCGGCGGACTCAAAGATTCCGGGGATGCCGGTCGAATTGGCGGCCCGGTTAACCTCGACGAATTTACCCACACTAAGTGGATAAGTGTGATGGATAAAGGGATTCAGTATCCGTTCTAGTTGACCCACGTTGACTGGTCCTGAATGGCAGAAAACCAATAACAGGACCAGTCTTTTTTCTCAAGCCATGCCCTACTCGCCTCACCCCAATTCACAGCATAGTTAAACTTAACTTATTTAAGCAACGGCATGACTTTTCAATGTACGGGAAGGCAATTCGCCAAATGCTTTTTTATAGTCACTGGAAAAGCGTCCTAAATGGATAAACCCGTAATCCATCGCGATTTCTGTCACATTCGCTATTCCATAGGGCTTCGCTTGTAAAAGCTGGCGTACTGCGGCAAGTTTTTTCTGTTTTACATAATACTTTGGCGATACCGAGCGGTGTTTCGCGAACAGGTTGTAAAGTGTCCGTTTGCTGACATTCGACACCTCGGCTAACTCTTCAATACTGACATCAGTTTTAATATTCGCATCGATGTAATTATCGATCTGCTTGAACATTTTTAGTTCAAAATTCCGCGCAATTCCGATGTCGCTATTATTGCGAAAGATTGTCAGTAACTTATTCGCTAAAAGTGCCTGATATGGCGAAAACATGGAATCATTACGCTCTTCACTTTCAGCTTCTATGCACAGTAATTCCACTAACCCTGACAAGGTTTTCAGATGGCTGATATGTTGTGGTACATGGGCAAATTTAACACCGCCCTTTGGCAGCATAACACCATGATTAATAACACAATCAGCAATAATGCTAGTGGGAATTTTCAGAATAATCTTGGCACAGTCTTCCGAATAAGTTAAATCAACCTCTTCGCGTGGGTTTAGGATCATCATCCCGCCCTCACTCAATACTATATTTCTGTCACGAAAATGCCATCGACAATGACCATTCAGGACAATTTGCAAGTGATAAATCCCTTTTAGTTCCGGCGATCTTACCCGGACAGAGTTACCATAAGTAATTTTCGACAACGATATTGCGTCATCCAGCGACCGATGCCACAAAGACGCATTTGCAGAAGAATGCCGCTGAATGGTTATCGAGTGATTGCCAATATGTTTGTTTACATAGTCAGACACTAAGAACGGACATTGTTGTTCAAATATTGCTGATGTACCCAGGGCGGTAAGCAACGACATCAAAACCACCTATTTACATATAGTGAATTATTTTACCAATAGTAAAAAGCAAGAAAGGAGATGTCAATATTTTGTAAATTTGCCACCAGCGCAGGAACAATGAAAATCACGCATGAATCTGATTTATATTGAAAAAATGGAATTAAAAACGAACAAAAACAAGACGGAAGCGACTAACCTTTAACCACCAAGCGATACCTGACAGGTATTCATAGCAACTAAATTGATATTGGTTAATGCCACTTCTTAACAGTACCTTCCTCCTAAATTAAACAAAAACGTAACATTTGATTCACGTGATTGAGTGGCTACTCCCTTGATAAACGACACGCGAATAATGTTTACAATAAGTCGAAGATGGAGACCCTAATGAAAAACACTATTAAACCACTGTCATGCTCTATGCTTGTTGCTCTGTTAGGAAGTGGACTTGCCTGTCAGTCCTCAGCGAGTGCTGCAAACCTTGCGGGTACCGATGTAAAGTTCTCCGGATATATCAAGGTTGATGCAATGTACAGCGATTACTCAAATGGCGAAGGCATCGGACCCGGTCGCGATATATATGTTCCGTCATTAGTGCAAACCGGTGCCCAGGACGACAACCTCGGTGGTCGTTTTGATGCACACGCCAAACAGTCTCGGTTTAGATTCACAACCAACACACCGGTGAATGACACAGACAGCGTTACCGGTGTCATTGAGTTCGATTTTTTATTAACCAGTGGCGGGAACGAAAGGGTCAGTAACTCCTATGTGCCCCGTCTGCGCCATGCTTTCTTAAAATACAATAACTGGATGGTAGGCCAAACCTGGTCAACCATTATGGACTTGGGCTCTCTGGTAGATTCAGTTGACTTTATCGGTACTACCGACGGTGTTGCATTTGCTCGCCAAACTCAGGTTCGCTATACCGCGAATGGCTTTGAAGTTGCACTGGAGAACCCGGAAACCACCGTCGGCACAACGTCTGCTGCACAAATAACTACCGACGATAACTCAGTTCCGGATCTGGTACTCACTTACACTATGAAGACAGGCTGGGGTCATGTAAAAGTCGGTGGATTATTACGCCAGCTTGCGTACGAAACTAACGAGAACGAATACAGCGATACCAGTGCAAGTATCTCTGTATCATCACGCATAAACGTAGGCAATGGTGATGATATCCGGATACAGCTTGCCAGTGGTGCCGGTATTGGTCGTTATGTTGGGGTGAATGCTGCAAATGGTGCTTTTTTGGATGATGCCGGTAATTTCGAAGCCATTGATGCAACGGCGTTAACGGTTGCTTACCGTCATGTCTGGAACGAAAACGCCCGCAGTAATATTATCTATTCATCACTGGATGTCGATACTGTTGAGGGCATGGTGGCGTCGCGTACTAACGACGTTTACAGCATGCGACTGAACTACATTTACTCAATTAATAAAGCGTTATCCACAGGTATCGAATATACCTATGCCAAACGCGAAACGGTTGACGGCTATGATGGTGACATGAATCGTCTGCAAGTCATGGCTAAATATACATTTTAATGAATCACTGGCAGGTCTCCTAATTTACGAGACCTGCTTTTTTAGCAATATTCCACATCACTGGGCCTGGCAAAATCTAAATCCATTGCTCTCTTAACAGTAACGCACTGCAACACAAACTTCATAGCAAAATCCCACCTGAAAACTTCGCGAAATCAACGCCACCGCAGCGGTTAATGAATTGTTAAAAACCAATTTTAAAAGCCACTCAATCCACCCTACCTTAAAACCCCGCAAGCCTTGTAAATAAAGGCGTACAGATTAACAAGCGCACATGTAATTTATTTATTAAAAATGCACTTTTCGGATAGGTATTGCACTATTCGGATAGCGTAAAAAAGAGGAGGAGTTAGTATCAATTTGTACCCAAAACCAACACAATGCGAGTAGATTGATATGCTAAAAAACACTTCAAAGATAAGAAAAATAACGGTCGCTGCAAGTATTGCGAGTAGTTTTTTATTGTCTGGATTTGCCGTAAAGGCGGCCGAAAAAGAACCAATAAAAATCGGTGTTATGCTGCCATACAGTGGCGTTTACGCTGGATTAGGCGAAGCTGCAACAAATGGTTTAAAACAAGCAATTCGAGAACATGGCAATAAAATTGCCGGTCGACCTGTTGAGTTTCTGCTCAGTGACACTGAAGCAAAACCGGCTCGCGCGCCTGAACTTACCTCTGCAATGACCGATAAGGATAAAGCCGACTTTGTTATCGGCCCAGTCCATTCAGGGGTTGCGATGGGCATGATAAAATCCATTCGCGGCAAAGACTCCATCATGATAATACCGAATGCAGGTATCAATGCGGCTACGGGCGCATTCTGCCAGCCAAATGTGTTCAGAACCTCATTCTCATCCTGGCAAACGGCATATCCTATGGGCGCTGAAGCGGTCAATATGGGTTACAAAAAAGTCGTCACCATGAGCTGGAATTACGGTTTCGGTAAAGAATCATTGGCAGCATTTGAAGAGTCATTTGAGGCCGCCGGTGGCGATGTTGTCAAAAAGATTTTCATCCCTTTCCCAAAAACTGAATTTCAATCTTATTTAACTGAAATTGCATCGATTAAACCTGATGCTGTTTTTGTATTTTTTGCCGGTGGTGGTTCAGTTAAATTCGTTAAAGATTATGAAGCAATGGGTCTGAAAGACAAGATTCCACTCATTGGTTCAGGCTTCCTGACTGAAGGTACCATCGAAGCGCAAGGCGAAGCGGCAGAAGGCTTACTGACTACCCTGCACTATGCTGACTCCCTGGATAATCCTAAAAATAAAACTTTCAGATCGCAGTACCAGGAGCTCTATGGCAAACCTGCCGATCTATACGCCGTACAGGGTTACGATGCAGGCCAGCTTGTGATTCAGGCTGTCGAGGCAACATCTGGCAATACGGCTGATAAAGACGCATTGATAAAGGCAATGGAAAGTGCCCAAATCGATAGTCCTCGAGGTCAATTCCACTTCTCAAAAGCGCATAACCCGATCCAGAACATTTACCTGAGAAAGGTGGAGAACGGTGAGAATGTTGTTGTAAAAACCGCCGCATCGAGCCTGGATGATCCGGCTCGTGGCTGCAAGTTATAAGAACTTAGGGAGCCTGGTGCTCCCGCATTGAGGTTTTCTGTTATGGATTTGTCACTATTTCTGGTGCAGCTGTTAAACGGCGTGCAGTACGGGCTGTTACTCTTTCTTATTGCGTCAGGGTTGACACTGGTTTTCGGGGTGATGGGCATTCTTAACCTGGCCCACGGTTCGATGTACATGATAGGTGCTTACCTGGTGTACTATTTCACCACAGTCACAGACAGCTTTTTTCTTGCTGTCGTCATAGCCTGCGCCATTGCAATGATCATCGGGATCATTATTGAACGCTTCTTGATCACCCATCTGTATCAAAGAGATCATCTTGATCAGGTGTTATTAACCGTAGGGTTAATCTTTATATTTAATGCTGCACAAGGATTTATATGGGGTAACGATCCGCTTGGTGTTGATGTGCCGGCCATATTATCTTCGTCAATACAACTAACTGATATTGTTGAATATCCCGTCTACAGATTGTTTATTTCTGTTGTGTGTATCGCCATCGCGGTTGCCATGTATTACGTCATCAATCACACCAAACTGGGCATGATGATCAGAGCCGGAGAATCAAACAGAGATATGGTTGAAGCGCTCGGTGTTGATATCAGAAAGCTTTTCACTATCGTTTTTGCCGTGGGTGTCACGCTTTCAGCATTGGCTGGTATCGTCTCTGCGCCTATCGTCAGTCTGGTACCTGGTATGGGCGAACGTGTGCTCATTTCTTGCTTTGTCGTCGTGGTCATTGGTGGCATGGGCTCAATCAAAGGCGCTTTTGTTGCCGCTTTATTAGTGGGCATTGTTGATACCTTTGCTTCGGTGTTGCTTCCGGGAATGTCGAGTATGACGATCTACCTGTTAATGGCAATGATCCTGATATTTAAACCACAAGGGCTGTATAAAAGTTAAGGTGAGATGATGTCTGTTTTTTCTTCCAAAGCTGAAAAAGTATTTATTTATGTGTTTTTCTTTATAGCCCTGGGGATCCCCCTGTTCTTCTATGAAAACACTTTTTACGTTAATAAAGTCTCAACAATGCTAATCCTGGCTATTTTTGTCATGTCATTGGATTACCTGGTAGGTAAAACCGGTTTGATTACATTGGGACACGCCATGTTCTATGGATTGGGCGGTTATCTGTTTGCCATCATGGTGCCTGAATATGAAGAAGTAAACTTTTGGATTTATACGTTTTATATCATGGTGGCCAGTGCTGTTATTGCGCTGATTGTGGGCTTAATTGTACTGCGAACCAGCGGTATCTACATGATAATGATAACGCTTGCTCTGGCCCAGATGACCTTTTACTTCTTTGCTGACTCAACCGAATTCGGTGGCTTGGACGGGCTATTTATCTACATCAAACCAGAAACGTCGATTTTTGGCCTGAACTTTCTGGATCTGGATAACGAAATACATTTTTATTACTTATGCCTGCTTTCTTTACTCAATTGCTATGTCTTTTTCAAAATCACACTGCAATCACGATTTGGCCGGGTAATCAATGCAATAAAAGACAACCCGGAAAGAGCCACTGCACTGGGTTATAACATCTTTCACTTCCGTTTGATTGCTTATGTTTTATCGTCGTCATTAGCCGCATACGCTGGCTACCTGTTCGCTCTGCAATATGGTTTTGTCAATCCAACCATGATGGCCTGGGATGTATCGGCTACCGCTTTAGTCATGGCTATTTTAGGCGGACTCGGCACTGTGTTTGGCGCAATATTAGGTGTTTTTGTATACGAAAGTCTGCATTACGGCATCGAACATATGACCCAGTACTGGATGTTCTGGATGGGCTCTTTAATCATCATTATGGTTCTGGCGCTGCGCAATGGTATTGCCGGATTAATCGAACAAATAGCAGTAGGAAAACGCAAATGAACGAATGTGTTTTACAAGCTGAAAACCTCTCCAAACATTGGGGAGGACTAAAAGCACTGAATGAATTCAATATTAAATTCTACGATAAGTCACTGCATAGCATTGTCGGGCCCAATGGCGCTGGTAAGAGTACTCTGCTCAATATTTTATGCGGTACTTACCCGGCAACCAATGGTGTTATTCTCTATCAGGGTCAGGAGATAACCAGCCTGAAAAGCTATGAGTTTTGTCGTAAAGGGATTGGCAGAAGTTTCCAGAAAACCAACATTTTTAAAGGCGCAACCTGCCTGGAAAATTGCTGTATAGCCGCTCAACAACGAGTCGGGGGCAGCTTCGGACTTTTCAAATCTCGCCATGCCAACAAAAAAGTGAAACAAATTGCAATGGATGCGCTGGCAAAAGTAAATTTAACTGAACGTGCAGAAACCCTGGCCAATGCGATCAGTTATGGAGAGCAACGACAGCTTGAAATAGCCATGGTATTAGCCACTGATCCCAAGGTCTTACTGCTCGATGAACCCATGGCAGGCATGGGGCATGAAGAATCACTCACCATTATCGAACTCTTAAAATCACTTAAGAAGCATTACTGCATTGTGTTGGTAGAGCATGATATGGATGCCGTATTTGAATTGTCGGATTTAATGACTGTTATGGTAGATGGTCAGCATTTAATAACCGATGTAGTCGATAATATCCGCGCTAACCCGCTGGTACAGGAAGCCTATCTGGGCAATGAAAACGAGGTGTTTTAAGATGTCTGATTACATTTTACAAGTCAAAGGTCTGCATACACTTTATGGTGAAAGCCATATCCTTCACGGGCTGTCCTTTGACGTAAAACGAGGTCAAACGGTAAGTATTATGGGGCGTAACGGCATGGGCAAATCCACCACGCTCAAATCTGTTCTGGGTATTGTAAAACCCCGCAGCGGCTCGGTGTTATACAAAGGTGAGGATATTGGCTCTTCGCCTACCTGGAAACGCATGCGCAACGATATTGCCTACGTGCCAGAAGGTCGCGGGATGTTTCACAACCTCACGGTTAAGGAACATTTGCAGATGGCGGCAAGAAAAAACTCCCGGAGTGAAGAGCATTGGTCTTATGATCAGGTATTAGACGTATTTCCGCGCCTGCAGCAGCGGCTTACGAATAAAGGAACGCAGCTATCTGGCGGTGAGCAGCAAATGCTGGCGATTGGCCGGGCCCTGCTTACCAATCCGGATCTGCTGATACTCGATGAAGCCACCGAGGGATTGGCGCCACTCATCCGCAAGGAAATTTGGGATGTCATTCGTAAAATTAAACAGTCGGGGGTTTCTACGATTATCGTAGATAAAAATATTAAAGTCCTCCACGAACTTTGTGAACAACACATCTTAATAGTAAAAGGTAAGGTAATCTTTAATGGTGATTCTACCGAACTGGATGCGAAACGTGAGTTTATTGAATCTAACCTCGCAGTATAAATACTCTAGCAGCGATGGCCTGACCGGGCCAGCGCTGCTCTGTTTATCCGGGTATCGTACTTCACATCAAATCCAATTCAGTTAATATATCGCTTTTTTCAGCTCAACATCAGGTATTTGTGTATGCAGCCAAAGGACGAAGTAAACGCAAGACAAGGAATCGGCTCGCTGGAGGTTGGTCTGTCAGTACTTGAGTTAATCTCAGAACATAATGCACCAGTTTCACTGACTAAGTTGTCTGAACTCGCTCAAATGAGCCCCAGCCGATTGCACAAGTACCTGGTAAGTTTAACTAAGATGGGCTACGTATCACAGTTAGAAAACGCGAAGTACGCATTGTCTAACAGCAGCATGCGGTTAGGCATGTCAGCCTTGAAGCACCTGAATCCTGTTGAAATCGCTTTTGATTACGCCAGCCGCCTGCACCAGGAGCTCGATAAGACCATCACCGTAACAATATGGAACGGCCAGGCCCCCCTGGTTGTAAAATGGCTGGACTCCAGTCATTTCTTACCGGTTAATATCCGTTTAGGCTCGGAACTTTCGCCTTTCAACTCCGCAGCTGGGCGGATATTTCTTGCCTTTTTACCGGCTCAGAGAAAGCGGGAGATAGTCGAAAATTATTTTGCCTCCCCTGTCACCTTACCTCGTCACATGGGAAAAAGCATGAGTAAAACTGCCTTTTATTTACTCTTGGATGAAGTAAAGAAAGAGCAGCAATGTCGATTTAAAGAAGATTTTTTACCCGACGTTAATGTCATAGGTGCGCCTGTTTTTAACTTTGACGGTTCGGTAAATTCGGTTTTCAGTTTAATCGGCAATAGCAGCAATACGTCGGTGGATAATAACAGTGTTTATGTCAAAGCCGTTAAGGCTGCCAGTGTCGATGCAACACGCAAAATTGCAGGCATTGTCGAATAAATCAAGCCGGTCCGGTATACCACGGCCGCTGAAGACGCATTAAGTCGCCACCAGCAGTGAGTATGTCATTCTGACCGGGCCAAGACTGCATTATTTATTGCCGTGCCTGGCAAGTAGTCGTTGAACGGCAACGATAATACCACCAAGTATCAGTCCCCAAAATGCAGACGATAAGCCAAGCAGTGACAAATCTGAAGCCGTGATTAAAAACGTACATAATGCCGCCTCCCGATCCCGCGACTGCGTCATCGCCGCCGCTAGTGAGCCTTCCAGTGCCCCCAGTAGTGCAATCCCCGCAACCATAGCGATAAACGCTGCCGGAAATGCCTGAATAACACTGACTAACGCGGCACTGAATAAACCAAACATCAGGTACCACAACATGGCTACCGCAGGGCCAAAATACCTCCTGGCCGGATTCGGATGTGCATCCGGTCCCGTGCAAATAGCGGCAGTAATCGCAGACAAATTGACACCGTGACAAGCCGTTGGTGCAAACAAAATGCTTAACAATCCGCTTCCTGCAACTATTTTATTTGCGGGGGCTGCATAATTGTCCTGCCTAAGAATGGCAATACCAGTTATAAACTGCCCGCTCACGGCTACCAGTACTAAGGGTATAGAAATACTGAATATAGCGCTCAGGGAAAATGACGGCGTGTACCACTGTGGTGTAGAAATTTGCCAGTCTACGGCCGTGAATGACAGATCATAATTGATGGTCAGTATTGCCACCCCTACAGCCACTGTCAGCATGATGGCGAAGCGCGGTAATAAATGACGCAACAGGATATAAGCGGCAAACATCAACAGGCCCAGTAAGGGCGCCTTAGTCATCTGCGAAAACAGATCGAGGGAAAAGTTGACCAGAATGCCTGCCAGCAATGCAGCGGCCAGTGCCAAAGGCAATTTGTTGACTAAACGTTCAAATGCTCCGGTTAGCCCAAGCACCAACAAAATTGCCCCGGAAGCTATGTAAGCACCAATCACATCACCCCAGGGCATGCCCGGAACCAATGTAACCAGCAATGCTGACCCTGGCGCATTCCAGGCGAATAACAAGGGCATACGGTAACGTAAACTAAACCAACCACACAACAGCCCACTGGCTACCGACATTCCCCAAATCCAGGATGTTAAGACTTCATTGCTTAAGTTCGCCGCTTCTGCAACCTGAAACAAAATAACCAACGGGCCAGCGTAGCCCATGGTAGAGGCAAGAATGCCAGCGACAGCGGCGGACAAGGACCAATCCTTAAGCGGGGGAACATGCAAAAAAGTGTGTCTGCTTGACATAATATATCTCCAGGGGTTGCCGCACTACCTGCGGGGCACAGCAGATAGCGCAGCGGTTGGAACAAGGAACTAAGCCAACTGAGACAGCTGACTATTAGTGCGGCTTTGATAGAGGTTAAAGACTGCCATTGCGATGGCACAAATAATGCCCGGAACGGCAAACACCATAAAATTCAGATGTAAAGCTAATTGCTCCGACAGCAAATATCCACCCAGGAGAGGCCCAACTATTGCCCCATTGCGGCCAATACCTGACGCCCACCCTAAACCGGTAGAACGAATGTGTAGTGGGTAATATTGTGCAGCACATGCATACAACAGGATCTGGCTGCCTATGGTTGCCGCACCAGCAATAGCTATAGCCAGGTACCGCACAACCATTGGTACATCAAGGCCCATAAGGGTTATTGACACCGCGGCGGCAATAAAAAAATACGTTAGGACTCTGGGTAAGTTAGAACGGTCACCCAACCAGCCACCAAAGATTGCGCCAGCTATCGCCCCGACGTTCAGCACCAGCAAAAACTGCAGGCTGGACCCCAATGAAAAACCTGCATTGTTCATCAGTTTAGGGAGCCAGGACGTCAACGCATAGACCATCAGCAAACAGCAAAAAAAGGCGCACCAGAGTAATACCGATGGTAATGCTTTATCAGCAGTAAACAGTTGTTTAACACCTGGCTTGTCGGCAATGGCAGGTTCAGATGCGCTGGTATCCATTTTCACTGACATATCAAAAGTGGTTGTTTTTGGCGCGATTTTCGTGATGATTTCACGCACAGCTCCCACTTTGTTCTGACGCAGTAAAAAGGCCAGAGACTCCGGTAGCAGCAGTAAGATAACCGGTAGCAATACTAAGGGTAAAATAGCGATATAAAACACAGATTGCCAACCAAATTGAGGGATCATCTGCATGCCAAGCCAGGCGGCCATCATACCGCCCACAGAATAGCCGCTAAACATAATAGCAACCAGTGTCCCACGCATTTTTTTTGGCGCATATTCATTCATTAATGCCACTACGTTTGGCATGACGCCACCAATGCCCAAACCAGCGATAAATCGGCAAATACCGAATTCGGTAACATTCGTTGCGAAGCCATTAATGAAGGTGAAACCACTAAAAAGGACAATACAGATTGCGATGGACAAGCGCCGGCCGATACGGTCGGCCAACTGTCCGAAAACAATGGCGCCAATCATCATGCCGAACAGGGCATAGCTGCCGAGCGCGCCTGCCTGCACCGGGGTTAACCCCCACTCCTGCATTAAAACTGGCAAAACAACGCCATACACAACCAAATCATAACCATCAAAAATAATGATCAGTGCACAAAGGAGTAATGTGCGTAAGTGAAATCGATTAAATTTTGCATTATCTATCAATGCAGTTAATGCACTATTCATTGTTATTCTCTCATTAAAAAGTGCCGCCTGGCGGCTACCTATTATCAGACTCTGCGGTTAACCGCAGTCACCACCAGCAACGGGGAGTATTGTGCCGGTGATATAACTGGCTTCATCCGAGGCCAGATACAAGATCGCCGAAGCTTGCTCATCCAGACTGCCATAGCGCCCCATAAAACTGGTATCAACCGTTTGATCAACAATTTGCTGATACCATATTTTTTCCTGTTCACTTTGCTGCTGCTCATTGCGAGGAGTGATCCGGGCCGGTGCTTCAGTGCCACCAGGCGCTGTCGCGTTAACCCGAATATTATGTTTTGCATATTCAAACGCGAGCGCTACAGTCATTGCATTCACGCCGCCTTTGGCTGCAGCATAAGGCACCCGGTTAACGCCTCGAGTTGCAACAGACGACACATTGACAATCGCCCCCTTGCCGTTTGCCAGCATGGCAGGCAACACTGCACGACAGCACCACAACGTGGGAAATAAAGAACGACGGACCTCTTGTTCTATTTGAGCAGGCTGGTAATGCTCATAAGGTTTTGCCCAGATGGTGCCGCCAACGTTATTGATCAGTTTATCAATTCGACCAAAACGCTCTGTTGCGGCATCCATTGCGGTAGCAGCACCTTCAAAGGTTTCCAAATCGGCTTCAACCGCTAACACTTCACAGCCCGACTCAGTCAATGCGCCTGCAATGTTCTGAATATGTGTAGCACGGTCGACTATGACCAGTTTTGCCCCTTCGGCGGCTGCGCGTTCAGCAACGCGCAAGCCAATCCCCTGAGCCGCTCCGGTTACGACCAACACCTGGTCCTGAAAGCGAAAACTCATGCAGCTTCCTCTTTTGGCGTACTCGGATTAAATTTTTCATAGTGGAACGAGTGCGGCGGCGTACCAGCATCTTTGAAATACTGACGAACCGCATCAACCATAGGAGGAGGACCGCAAAGGTAAGCGTCCGCGTTGGCCAAAGCAAAGGGCACACTCTCCATATGGTCGGTCACAAAACCGAGCTTATCGTGTTGACTATCTGGATTAACCACTACCGTGGCATAACTGAAATTATCCAGTTCATCCGCCAACTCTTGTAACGCTTCCAGCTTGACCAAATCAGACACATTGGTAACGCCATAAAGCAGATACACCGGCTGGCTTGTTGGTGTGGCCCTGAGTGACTCCAACATCGATAAAATAGGGGCCAATCCAGTTCCACCCGCTAACATTAGTACCGGGCGCTCTACCGCACGCAGGTAAAAGCTTCCCAATGGCCCGGTTACAGATAACACGTCACCGGCTTTTGCTTGCTCGCTAAGGTAGGTGCTCATTTTTCCATTTGGCACATTACGGATCAAGAAACTGGCAGCCTGACTTCCCGGGCGTGAGCTAAATGAATACGCCCGGGTATCTTGTGAATCAGGGAAGCCCAGATTGATATACTGGCCGGGCAAAAAGTCCAACGCTTCCGATAACTCAACATTAAGCTCAATGGTGGTCTCAGACAACGCCTGTACATTTGTGATTGTGCTGCTGATACTTTGTGGGCCTGATGCACACATAGATGAAGGCGCAGGAATACTGACCACAACATCAGACTGGGGCAACATCTGACAAGTCAGAATCAGGCCATCAGCCGCTTCATCATCAGTCAGTGCTTCATCGACATATTCGTCTCCCAAATCATACTGACCTTGTTTACAGCTGCCTTTGCAGGTCCCGCAAACCCCATCAGAACAATCCATTGGTAACTTAACATGATGCCGATAAGCGGCATCAAGTACAGTTTCGTCATCATTGCATTCGATAACCCGGGTTACGCCATCTTCGAAATTTAAAGCTACTTTAAAAGACATGCTAATTCTCCGTCTTTACAGATGATAAACGTCAATTACCTGATTAATGTAATCGTTGTTTAGTACCACTTTTTTGCGAGTTATTACTGGCGAATCACCACTGATATCCAGCGTACAAAAGACTGTCCCAAAGAAATGTGAGGTCTTGCGATAACGGTGACTTAAGGTATTAAAGTTGTAACGAATCTCAACGACATCACCTGCCTGCTGCAACACTTCCAGATTATTGCACTGATGGGTTGTCCGGGGTTCGGGCATACTGGCACCGGAACGCTCAGTTTTAATCCGGTACACCCGATCTTCCAAACCATTCCGGTTTGGATAGTAAATGAGTGAAATCTCTTTATGAGGGTCGCTTGTTAACTCGTCATCGTCATCCCATGCTGGCATCCAGTACTCACACTTAGGATGATAGCAAGTCAGCCACTCATCCCACTGACGGTCGTCAAGTAGACGGGCTTCCCGAAAAACAAACGCCTGAATTTCCTGATAAGTCATGATGGATACCTCTTAATCTTTCTGCACAACAGGAATCTGGCTGGCTCTTTCCAGCGCCACGGCATTGAGCATTTCTTTTTCCCAGTGTCTGTGGTGATGAATATACAACCCCTCATCTTCTGGTTTAGTGCCCGTTGCGATCGTGTCCATGCCCACTGATTTAGCGTAATCATCAGGTCCTTCCAGCCAATGCTGCGCACCCCGGCTCATGTCGTTCCAGCGCATTGCACGGGCCTCATAGCCTTGTTGGCAACCACGGAATTCTTCCAGGTCATCGGGAGTTCCCATACCTGAAACGTTAAAGAAGTCCTCGTACTGCCGCAGACGCTTTTCACGGTTCTCGGCGGATTCACCTTTCGGAGCAAAACAGTAAATAGAGACTTCAGTTTTGTTTACCGAGATTGGACGCAGCACGCGAATTTGCGTGGAGAACTGATCCATTACATAAACGTTAGGATACAAACACAGGTTTCTTGTCTGATTCACAATAGTGTCCGCGCGAGCTTCACCGACTTCATCAATTAAACGTTCCAGGTGACCGTAAATCGGGCGTGCTTTAGGGTTCGTTAAGCGGGTCCAGAGCATCATGTGACCATTTTCAAACGAATAAAACCCGCCCTCACCTGACCAGCTTTTTGCGTCGACAGCTTCGGTTCCGCCTTCTTCATAATTGCGGTGAGACATAGTGGACAGATAGTTCCAGTGAACCGTCCCCACGTGATAACCATCGGCACCGTTTTCGGCGGTTAATTTCCAGTTGCCTTCATAGGTATAAGTAGACGTACCACGAATAACTTCGATGCCTTCAGGATCCTGATCGACGATGTTATCGAGTACTTTGGTGGTCTCGCCCAGATGTTCTTCAAGGGGCAGCACATCTGCGTTCAGACTACCAAACAGGAAACCCCGATAAGACTCAAAACGTGCAATATGTTTCAGGTCATGAGAGCCATCGGTATTAAATGACTCCGGATAGCCGCCTTTCTTTTGATCACGCGCTTTTAACAGCTTGCCTGAGTTATTAAAGGTCCAGCCGTGGAACGGGCAGGTAAATGACGTTTTGTTACCACGCTTGCGTCGGCACAAGGTTGCACCACGGTGTGAGCAGGTATTTAGGATAGCATTCAGTTCGCCATTTTTATTTCGCGTAACCACAACCGGTTGACGACCAATCGTGGTTGTATAGTAATCACCGATTTCAGGGATCTGGCTCTCGTGAGCCAGGAACACCCAGTTACCTTCAAAAATGTGTTTGATTTCTAGATCGAACAGATCTTTATCGGTAAAAATCCCACGGTCACAACGATAATGACCTTTCTCTTCATCCACTTCAACGGCGCCGCGGATGGTATTTTCAAGTTGATTTAATGTCGCTGACATAATATCTCTCCCGAAAGTAGCAGGCTTACGCCTGCTCTACTGAAGCACGGGCACGAGCATGCTTGGCTTGTTTGTCGCCGCTCTTAGTCGCCACCAGCTCCACATTGAATTCCACGTCCAGATAGTTATCTTTAAAGCCTTTCGCTTTGATTTTGTCTGCGTCTGAAACCGTAGCGGCTTCAACCACAAGCTCATCACGAGTAGCAAACGCGAAATCATCATAGGTATATTTATCACCGGCTAAGTTAATCTGCGTCGTCAGGTGCTTGAAACCCTCTTTAGAAACAAAATAGTGAATGTGAGCAGGACGATTGCCGTGGCGACCCAGACTTTCCAGCACTTTCATTGTTGAACCACCAGGAGGACAACCATAGCCACTTGGTACGATACTCTTGGCTCGATAACGACCTTCGGCATCAGTGCTAATACGACGACGCAGGTTGAATTCACTTTGTGACGGGTCGAAGTGAGAATAGCCACCTTTCACATCGGCATGCCAGATGTCTACGATAGCGCCCGCTACAGGGTTACCTTGCTCGTCTAATACCTGGCCGTGTAACCACATTTCCTGTCCTGGAGACTGACCGTCATCCATACGAGCTTCGCCTTCTGAAAGCGGCGCACCTTCAACATACAAAGGCCCCTCGATAGTGCGTGGGGTACCACCAAGCTCGCCAATCGCGGCGTCTTTAGCGTCTTCACGAACGTCCAGGAAGTGGTCAAATCCCAGACCCGGAGCAAGTAACACCGCTTCGCCATTGGCACCAAGTTCGTTCAGGTAGTTTACTCCCATCCAGAATTCTTCCTGAGTGATATCAAGATCTTCGATCATTTTGAATACGTCAGTCAGAAAGCGATGCATAATTTCTTTTGAGCGTGGATTACCCTGGTCATTGTCGAGGCCAGCCGCACGTTTCAGTAAAGTTTGAACATGCTCAGTTTGTAATGTATTTATTTTGGTCATAGTCTTGGTCTCCGCACTGCTGTTGCAGTCAGTATTTGATTTGCCTGTTAGGTTTATTTAATTGATGACGGGTGCTGACACAGGGGTGTCACGCTTATCGTCATGTAGGGGTAAAGAGGTAAGCCCATCAATACGTCGTGCAAATGCTGATTATCCTTCACCTCAAAAATACTGACGTTGGCATACAGGCCTGCAACCCGCCAAAGGTGCAGCCAAATGCCGCTTTTCTGCAATTCCTGGGCATAATTCTTTTCTTTGAGTTTGATAGCATTAAACTCGTCTTCGCTAAGATGCGCTGGCGGTATAACGGTCATTTCAACTTTAAATAACATGTTGGCTCCTTACTTACACTTTGCGGGCGTATTCACGCAGTTTGTCTTCATCGAGTTCTAAACCGAGCCCCGGAGTCGAGGGGATTTCTACGCCGTAGTGATGATAATTAAGAGGTTTTTTTACAATATCGTCCCGCTGTAGCAGCGGACCGAACATTTCCGTGCTCGCTTCGATAACAGGTAGTGTTGACCAGGCGTGAAGCGCAGCCGTGGTCCCAATAGAACCTTCCAGCAGGGTGCCACCATACAATCCGATTCCGGCAGCACTGCAGACTGCAGCCACATCCAGGGCACCGAAAAGTCCGCCAGCTTTACCAATTTTTAACGCAACGGAGCCGCTGAAACCTTGTGCTGCGAGAGCAAAACAATCGGCGCTATCAGCAATGGACTCATCGGCTAAGACACCGATGGTAAACTTGTCGGCCAGTCTCACCAGACTGGCAAAATCTTTGGCGGCGGTTGGCTGCTCTACCAAATCGATTCCGGCTTCCTGTAAAGCCGCCATACCATATGCAGCCTGGGCTTCGCTCCAGGCTTGATTGACATCAACCCGGATACTGACCGACGCTCCCAGAGCTTCTTTGATGGTGGCAACATGCACGATGTCATCCTGCAAAGCGCGTGAGCCAATTTTGACTTTAAAAATGTTGTGACGGCCTTCGTCTATCATCTTTTTGGCTTCGTAGATATCTTTATCGATATCACCGGAAGCCAGTACCCACAGGCAAGGCAGATGCGAGTGACATGCGCCTCCCAGCAATGTTGAAATTGGCACACCTAACTGTTTACCCTGCAAATCCAGTAGTGCGGTTTGCACTGCCGACTTAGCGATAGCATTTCCACGGAATGCGCTATTCATGTGCTGCATTAGCAACCTGGGGCTATCCACTGTTTTACCCACCAGGTAAGGGGCGAAATATGTATCAATATTCGTTTTGATACTTTCCGGACTTTCCGGCCCATAAGCCAACCCACCAATAGTGCTGCCTTCGCCAATCCCCTGCCGGCCCTCATCGTCAGTAATTCGAACAATCACCATCGACTGCACTGCCATCGATGTCATGGACAATTTGTGCGGTCGGATGGTCGGAATATCGACGATATAGGTATCAATCTGTGTTATCATAATTAATGTTAATATTGTGTTGCCATTAAATGTCTGGATGTAACTTACAAATATTTTTTGTTAACAACCAATATTGATTTAGTTGGTATCGATACCTGGGAGGTATGGTGGAGTTAAGACATTTACGTTATTTTTGCGCTGTGGCAGAAGAGAAAAACATGACCAGAGCGGCTGAGAAAATCTTTATGGCTCAGCCCCCACTTACAAGACAAATCAAACAGTTAGAAGAAGAAGTAGGCGTACAGCTGGTGCAACGTGAAGCCCGTGGTATAAGCCTGACTCCGGCCGGGGAGTACTTCTGGCAACAAGCTCAATTAATACTCGATAAACTGGAAGCTACGGTTAAAGAAAGCCAACGAATTGATGCCGGGAAAAAACGAATTTTTCGGATTGGCTTCGTTCCCTCAATTTTTTATGGCCAGCTTCCACAGTTAGTCAGGCGTCTGAGACAACACCATTTCGCCAGTGTGGAGTTGCACGAAATGAAAACCGGCGAACAAATAGAAGCGCTCAAATGCGGCAAAATTGACATGGGATTTGGCCGGGTAGTCATGCCTTCACTGGGTGGAGACGTTACGCAAAAATTACTTTTTAGTGAGCCTATTTTAGCGGCCCTGCCCTGCAATCACCCCATGGCAGAAGGTGCTATTTCAATGAACGAACTGGCTCAATTACCGCTTATTACCTATCCGGCTGGCAATGCCCCCACCTTCGCCAATATCTGTCTTGATTTATTCAATAGCAGAGGGCTTAGAGTAAAAGTGGCTCAACAGGTAAATGACGTAGGTACCGCATTGGGACTGGTTGCTTCGGATATGGGCTTTACGCTCGTGCCGGAACAGGTTATGCGCATGAATAGAGACGGCGTGACCTTCGTCAGATTAAAAGGCGAAGGCATAACAAGCCCAGTATTCTTAAGCAAAAGGGAAGAGCCTGAAGACGAAATTATGACTGCAGCTATGGAAATACTGGATGAATTAGTGCTAAACAGAATTGAAGGCCGTTACCCTTAATGTTGAACTAGAGCGTATCGGTCTGAATTTGTTTGGCAGCATCCAGTAATACCGGTAAACACTTGCCTGTGAGTGTTTCCACACTGACTCGCGATGCGTTAGTACTGATATTCATAGCCCCAAGTAACTTTCCTTTCCCGCTAAAAACCGGTACTGCGACCGAGCGTAATCCTTCTTCCAGTTCCTGATCGACAATACTAAACCCCTGATGTTTAACTTTATCCAGCTCTTCTTTTAGTTCACTTACCGTGGTAAGACTATTTTGGGTATGAGCTTCTAACGCAGCGTCGATAATCCACGCAGCCTGTTCAGGGTCATCCAGGTGCGCCGCCAGCACTCTTCCCATTGACGTATAGGGCGCAGGGAGCCGGGTACCCGTGGTAATATTAATCGACATCAGCCGATGTGACGCGGGCGAACGCGCAACATAGACGACAGAATGTCCATCTAACTTACCCAGAGATGCCGATTCGCCTAACTGCTGAGTAATTGCCTTGAGGTAATGCTCAACCACTGCCAGATAATCATTGCTGGCAGTGTATGCCTGTCCCAGCGATAACACTTTGGGGGTCAGAGCAAATATTCGCCCTTCTCGACGTATAAAGCCCAGAGAATGCAATGTAAGCAAAAACCGCCTGGCTTTCGCCCGGTCAATTCCCATTCGTTCAGCCACTTGTGATAGCGTCATTTCCCGGTGCTCAGCAGTAAAGGCACTCAACACTTCCAGGCCCGTTGCCAGCGCACTGATGTAATCCCGGTGCGTGGGCGGTATTTTTTCTTCGCTCATTAATTTATCTCTTTTTACTTGTTCTGAATTATTTCCTATTCCGCACCGAAGTGCCAGTTCTCTTTTATTATCAGAAACATAATTCAAACCCCGGAGTAACTATAGCAACTTTTTAACATTTAATGCTTGACCTTTAAAGCTAAAATCCTTAATTTGTTCGCATAATGAATCAACATTCGTAATGCGAACTTTTATTATGACAGTATTTACTACGCTCTCACATGCCATTGCTAACGGTGTCAAAGATGGTGACACCGTAGCAATGGAAGGCTTTACTCATCTCATTCCTTTTGCTGCTGGCCATGAAATCATTCGTCAGCAACGTCGCCGGTTAACACTGGTGAGAATGACACCAGATTTGATTTACGATCAGCTGGTTGGAGCGGGGTGTGTTAGCAAACTCATTTTTTCCTGGGGTGGTAACCCCGGAGTGGGCTCGTTACATCGCGTGCGTGACGCCATCGAGAATGCCTACCCTGCACCGCTTGAAATTGAAGAACACAGTCATGCCGCGATGGCCAATGCCTATGAGGCTGGCGCATCAGGTTTACCCATGGCTGTGTTCAGAGGATACGTGGGTAGCGACCTGCAGCATGTAAACCCGAATATCAAGTCGGTAACCTGCCCCTTCACTGGCGAGGTACTGGCAGCGGTACCCGCCATAAAGCCGGATGTGGGTATCATTCACGCTCAAAAAGCCGACCGTGCTGGTAACGTACTGATCGAAGGCATACTGGGCGTGCAGAAAGAAGTTGTTTTATCGACAGCGTACAGCATCGTCACCGTTGAAGAAATCGTTGACGATCTTCAAGCAGGCCCTAACAGCTGTGTGCTTCCAGCCTGGACTATAAACGCCATTGCGACTGTACCATTGGGAGCAAAACCTTCCTATGCTCAGGGTTACTATCCTCGCGACAACAGTTATTACAAAAAATGGGATGGGATTAGCCGTGAAAGGGAGCCGTTCCAAAAATGGCTGGATGAAGAAGTATTTGGAGCAGGAGAATAATCATGACAGCACAGTATACCTCAGACGAAATGATGACAATTACCGCATCCCGGGCCCTGAACAATAACTCCACCTGTTTTGTCGGCATTGGTTTACCCAGTGCGGCGGCTAACCTAGCCCGGTTAACTCACGCTCCGGGCATTACCCTGATCTATGAGTCGGGTACCATCGAAACCAAGCCTCAGATATTGCCACTGTCAATCGGTGACGGTGAGCTTTGCGAGTCAGCGCTGACCACCGTGGCGGTACCTGAAATGTTCAGGTACTGGTTACAAGGCGGCCATATTGACGTTGGTTTTTTAGGCACAGCTCAGGTTGATCGCTACGGCAACATTAACACCACCGTCATTGCGGCAAGCCATAATCCCGAAGGCCCGGACGGTGCGCATTGCTATGCCAATCCCCGCGTTCGGCTACCAGGCGGTGGTGGCGCTCCGGAAATTTCGACCAATGCCAAAGAAGTCATCATTACCGTTCGTCACTCCAAACGAACCTTTGTAAAGGACGTCGATTTTATTACTACCCTTGGTTACGGACGTGATGGGCAAGCCCGTCGCGGTAAAACAACCATTGGTAAAGGCCCCACTTTGGTTATCAGTGATTTGTGTATTCTTAAACCTGAAACTGAGACTAACGAGCTGATGGTTGTCAGCCTGCACCCAGGGGTCACAAAAGACCAGGTTATTGAGGCAACCGGCTGGGATATCCGCTTTGCCGACGCACTGGCGACCACCGACTTGCCAACACAGAATGAAATTGACGTGTTGAGAGAGTTAAAACGGGTAACTGAAGCAGCGCACAGTCAATTGGAGAATGCACAATGAACGTATATTTATGCCACCCAAAGCGCTCGGCGATTGGTCGTTACGGTGGCGGGCTTGCTACTATCAGGCCGGACGATCTGTTAGCCCAGGTTATTAGTGCAGTCCTGAAAGACTGCCCTGACCTTCCCCCTGAGCGCATCGACGATGCTTTTTTCGGTTGTGCCAATCAGGCCGGTGAAGACAATCGAAATGTTGGCAGAATGGCTACTTTACTGGCAGGTTTACCTTGTGATGTCCCGGCAACCACCATCAACCGTCTCTGTGGTTCAGGTATGGACGCAGTTGGCCTGGCTTACCGCTCAATTATTTCGGGCGACGCCGATATCATCCTAGCCGGCGGTGTGGAGTCAATGTCCCGGGCCCCTTTCGTAATGGGCAAAAGCAGCGGTGCTTACGACCGCAGCCAACGGTTAGAAGATACCACCATGGGCTGGCGTTTTATTAATCCTGCACTAAACAAAGCCTATGGTACAGAGACCATGCCGGAAACGGCGGAAAACGTTGCATCCCGCTATGGAATTAGCCGCGCCGCACAGGATGAATTTGCCCTGCGTTCACAGCAAAAAGCGGCTGCCGCTCAAAATAGTGGACGATTTGCGAAAGAAATCACTGCGGTTACTTATCAACCAAGAAAAGGCGAACCGGTCGTAATTGATACTGACGAACATTTACGCCCACAAACTACCCTCGAAGCGCTGGCTAGCTTAAAGGCGCCGTTCCGCGACAATGGCTCAGTAACTGCTGGTAATGCTTCCGGTATTAACGATGGGGCAGCAGCAATGATAGTGGCTGGCGAAGCCGCTGTAGAAAAGTATAATTTACAACCTGTGGCACAAATTAAGGGCATGGCAACGGCGGGGGTCGAACCTTCAGTAATGGGTATTGGACCGGTACCTGCTGTACGCAAGTTATTGGCAAAACAACAGCTTAGTCTTGATGACATTGGAATTATTGAACTCAATGAAGCGTTTGCTGCACAGGGCCTTGCTTGTATGCAGGAACTCGGTATCGCCAGTGGTGATCCGCGAGTTAATCCCAACGGTGGTGCGATAGCGCTAGGTCATCCGCTGGGAATGTCTGGTGCCCGATTATTACAAACTGCCGCATTGCAGTTGCAGCAAACCAACGCAGATTACGCGCTCTGTACTATGTGCATTGGCGTTGGTCAGGGCATCGCAACACTTTTAAAACGGATATAGGAGTTTATTATGCCAGTATCTAAAGCAGGCATTAATTATCAGTATACTGATAGTCCGGCAAAACCGACGGTCATTTTATCCCATCCATTGGGAATGAACCTGCATGCCTGGAGTTATCTGGTGCCTGAACTGACCTCCAATTTCAGCGTATTGCGATACGATCTCCCCGGCCACGGCATGAGTGCCCCCTACGACGAATCACTCGAAACATTACCGGCAGAAAAGCTGGCTGACGATCTGCTCTCATTGTGTGCGGAGCTTAACATTACCCAGTTTCATTTTGTCGGTACATCTATTGGTGGCATGCTTGGTCAACAACTTCTGGTTGACCATAATGAGCGTTTGCTGAGTGCAACATTAACGAATACCGGGATGGTCATTGGCAGTAAGGCAGCCTGGCTGGACAGACAATCTCAGGTACTTGAGCATGGCCTGCAGGAAATGGCAGGCGATTTGGTTCAACGATGGTTTAGTAAAACCAGTGTGACCAGTTACCCTAATCTACTCTCCCAATGGCAGTCATTCTTAGCTGGCACGGATGATCGTTCCTATGGGTTACTGTGTGCATGGCTCGGTGAACAGGATATGACTAATAAGTTAACAGCGGTGAGTACTCCTGTGATGCTCATTGCCGGTCAGGATGATATCGCCACACCGACTAGCAGCCTGGTTCAACTTGCCGGAAAACTGAATACTTCAGTTGTTGAGTTAAAATCGATTGGACATGTTCCTTCTGTTGAGGCTAGCAGGGAATTCAGTGACTTAGTCAAAAGCTTTCTGTGTGAGATCAAATCTTAATCAGTGCAAAGCTACGCAAACGAGTACTGAGTGGAGGGCGGATAGAGCCTCCACTTTAGTTTTTTGTGCAGCCAGTAATACCGCAAGAGTGCATTGGTCTAACCGTTAATTTCTGGTCACAGTCAACGTCAGATATAACCGAACTCTTCAACCCTTGAGTCAAACCGCTGAAAAATTCACTCCTGTGCCGTTATTTGTTTTACGTGACAGCGATCAGTATTCAGGTTTTAATAAGATTTATTAGCAAGTTGCCGATAAAGCATTCAGAAGCCAAACGGATATAGCGGTAATGAATTTAAAGTTAGCCAGACAGACTCGTGTATTAGTCATTGATGATCAGGTCTTAGCCAAAGGCTATCTGAAATACTCACTGGAGGAACTTGGCTTTCAGAATATTGAATATGCCGATCGGGTCAGTACTGCGCTAACCTATATTCGCCGCAACCACTATGATCTCATCGTTTGCTCCTACGACCTGAAAAATGAACAGGACGGCTACTTTCTTTACGATCAGTTAAAAGAGCATAACGAACTGCCGCCCAGTACCGCGTTTGTTTTTATCAGTGCCGATACCACCGCGGATATAGTGCACAGTATTGTTGAGTTGCAGCCAGACGATTTTCTGGCCAAGCCTTTTACGGTTCGGGAGCTCGACCGTCGCCTGGGCCGTTTGCTAACCCGCAAACAGGTGCTGAAGCCGGTTTATCAGTTTATCGAGCAAGGCTCTCTGGATAAGGCACTGTTGGAGCTGGAGAATTTTTTAACCGAGCCGCGAAATTCTGAATTTTTCCCGCTGGCCCTGAAATTAAAAGGCGAATTGCTGCTGGCCTGCAGCCATTATGATGAAGCCAGGGAGTTTTACCAGGCCATAATCAACGTGCAAAACTTCACCTGGGCACAACTTGGCCTCATTCGCAGTTTTATTTCGCTGGATCTGGATGAAGAAGCTGAAAAGCTGGTGATTGAGTTGGCACTCAGGCAGGATTCTATGATTGCCGCGTACGACTTACTGGCGGCACTGCAGATCAAACACAAAGAATTTGAAGATGCGCTGGAGAGTGTTGAGGTTGCCAGTGAAATCTCCCCCCGAAACCTCCATCGCCACGCCAAGGCCCTGGATTTATCCCGACTGACCCACGATTACGAATCACAATTTGAAGCGGCCAAGAAAATTGTCAAAATCGCAAAGAACTCTATTCACGACAAGCCCGAAATTTATCTCAATGTAGCCCGGGCTGGGATCGATTTTGCCATGACCGCCGATGAAGAACATACCAAGCGCTTAATCAAACAATCCACCGAGTATTTAAAGCAGCTTAAAAATAGTTTTCCAAAAGCCGACATTGATGATCAGTTAAAAGTGATTGATGCCCGTTTACTTTACCTGGAAGATGAAGTGGATAATGCAAAAGCGCTGCTCGATCAATTAAGTAATGACGCCTGGGAAACCGAAAGCATTGAGGGATTACTCGATAAAGCGAAAGCTTTTCATGAGGTGGGGTTTCAGGAGCATGCCCTAAATATCCTCGACCTGATTGAGCGCCGCTGCAATAACGATCCGGCGCAAAGTAACCTGTTTTTACAATATGTGCAGCAGGAAAAAACGGAAAAAGCCGAAATCAGACTGAGTCCTAAAGAGCTTAATAACAGCGCCGTTAACCAGTATCAGCGCGGCGATCTGGAAAAAGCCCTGCACACCTTCCGTCAGGCATTTACCATCATGCCAAAGAACCCGTCTATCGCGCTGAATTTACTGCAGGCCGCCGCCATAAATCTTCGGGAGACCAACAACGAAGCGGCAAAAGATACCCTCAGCACACAGTTAATCCATAATTGTCTGAAAGCCATCGAGTCAGGCAGGCTTACCGAAGAGCAGGAGCAACGCTATCAGCGTGTCAAAAAGGTGCTAAAAGACTTAACCTAAGCTGCATTCCACACTGGCAAGGCCCGTACTGTAAACCACCACGTCGTCGTCAAAAATGGCATCGGTATAGCGCTCCGTGCGCTGATACTGCATACCTAGCTTCTGCATAATATTAATAGAACCATGATTATCGGCCAGCGCTATAGCAGAGAACTGCGGGCATCCCGCCTGTTTCAGCGAGTCCAGCACGGCTTTAGCAGCTTCGGTGGCATACCCTTTGCCCCAGCTTTGTCGACGAAAGCGCCAGCCAAGCTCAAGGTTATCCGGCTGCGGGTTTCCGGTAAAAAAACCTAACGGGCGAACCAGAATCCAGCCAATCGCTTGCCGATTACCCGTACTCAAGCTGACCTGCCATAATCCCCAGCCTTTCTCTTCATTATTGAAAGACTCGATGCGGGGAATAAACACTTCGTCTACTTCTTTGCGCGTGGTTTTTCTGCCACCGGTTAAGTAGCGCATGACCTCTTCATCCTGATCGATTTCAAACAGAAAATCGCGATCTTGTGCGGTAACTCGGCGATAGGTTAATCGCGCGGAGGGAGTAACAGTGAGCATAGGATTACCCGCCTAGCATGGAAAGATTTTTAGTGATCCCGGTTATGCCATCCTGCAGATAATGCGACACTTTTTTATCGGCCAGACTGGACGTCACAAAGTCTGTAACAGCCTGCACATTGCCCGATTGTAATGACTCGCGTAAATCCAGTCCCTGTTCACTGAATAAACATAAATGCAGCTTACCCAGGGCAGTAATACGCAAGCGATTGCAGCTGTCACAGAAGTCGCTGCTGTAAGGCATAATAAAGCCAATCCGGCCAACATAATCAGGGTGCGACAGTTCAACGGCCGGGCCGGCATCCTTACCGCGCGGCAGCGGCTGCCAGCCCTGCGCTTTAAGGGCAGCAAGGTGAGGTTCGGCACTGACATGATGAGACTTGAAAAAGGCCTTGTGCTGGCCGGTTTCCATCAGTTCAATAAATCGAACCGTTACCGGCATGTCTTTTAGCCAGGCGGTAAAATCGCGCAACTGAGTTTCGGCCCAGGGGCGTAGCAACACTGCATTAACCTTAACATTCATGCCCTCAACGAGGGCCGACTCCACGCCATCGAGTACGGCATTCAGTTTATCCTGGCCACTAAGCAGTGCAAACTGTGCCGGCTCCAGACTATCGAGACTGATATTGACCTGTTTCAGGCCAGCCCGGGCCAGTGGCGCTGCCAGTGAGGCCAGTTTGCCCGCATGAGTGGTCATGGCAACTTTACTGATCCCTTCGGTTTGCGCACAGCTGGCAACCACATCAACGATATCCCTTCGCAGAGTGGGCTCGCCGCCGGTCACCCGAATTTTCGAGGTGCCCATTTGCGCAAAAGCATTTACCAGGGTGTCAATTTCATTTAGGCTCAGAAACTGCTGGGCCTGGCCCTGATAACCGTCGGGCAGGCAATACTGACAACGAAAGTTGCATACATCAGTAATGGACAAGCGCAGATAATAAAATCGGCGACCAAACGAATCTTGTAACAAATCAATGCCTTTAGGGTTAAGGTCAGCTATAAGCATCGCACATTGTGCTGTCTGGCCATTCTACCTTATGTCGGGCCACAACATAACCATTGTTATTTTAAGGGTATAAAAGAGGATACATGCGCCCACATCGCCAACCGGTTGATCCCAACACACCTATGCAGTGGCAGGTATTTCGGCAATTATGGCCCTACCTGCTGGAATTTAAACAACGGGTTATTGTCGCCCTGCTATGCCTTGTGGCGGCCAAACTGGCCAGCATTGGCCTGCCTTTTATTCTTAAACATACCGTCGACAGTCTCAACGACGACACCGTTAAAGCCCTGGCCGTGCCGCTGTCACTGGTATTCGCTTATGGCGTATTACGCCTGTCCAATGTGTTGTTGGGCGAGGTGCGCGACACACTGTTTGGCCGGGTAACTGAGCGCGCTATGCGTCGTCTCGGCCTGCAGGTGTTCGAACACTTACACCGGCTGGATCTGGGCTTCCATCTGTCCAGACAAACCGGCGGACTGTCGCGGGACATAGAACGGGGTACCAGTGGCATTAGTTTTCTGATGCGGTTTATGGTGTTTAATATTGGCCCTACCCTGCTGGAAATCGCACTGGTAGTAGGCGTATTACTGACTCAGTATGGCGTATCGTTTGCGCTGATTATCCTCTGCTCAGTAATTGCCTATGTCTGGTTTTCAATGAAAGCCACCGATTGGCGCACTGAATATGTCCGCCAGGTTAATCAGGCTGACTCCAGCACCAATACCCGCGCCATCGACAGCCTGCTAAATTACGAAACCGTGAAGTATTTCAATAATGAGCAATACGAAGCCAATCTGTACGACAGTAACCTGGCCCAATGGGAAACCGCGCGCCGCAAAAACCGTTTATCCTTATTTGCCTTAAACGGTGGCCAGGCTTTTATTATTGCTACCGCCATGACCAGCATGCTATTGCTGGCAGCCCTTGAAGTCAGCGAAGGTAATATGACCATTGGCGACTTTGTGCTAATCAACGCCTTCACCATGCAAATCTTTATGCCTCTCAACTTTCTGGGGTTTGTTTACCGCGAAATTCGAGGTTCACTGGCCAATATTGAAAACTTATTTAAACTGCTCGACAGAACCCCGCAGGTAGATGATAGTCAGGATGCAACAACGCTGGTTACCCGTGAGGGGCGCATTGAGTTTGAGCAGGTCAGCTTTGCCTATCACGACGACCGCCCGATCCTCAGCAACGTTAGTTTTACGGTTGAACCTGGTAGCAAGGTTGCCGTAGTAGGCGAAAGTGGTGCCGGAAAATCCACCCTGGTGAAATTACTGTTTCGTTTTTACGATCCGGCATCCGGCAGGATTATTATCGATGGCCAGAATATTGCGGGCGTCACGCAGCACAGCTTGCGTCAGCACATTGGCATTGTGCCCCAGGACACAGTGTTATTTAACGATTCTATATTCGAGAACATCCGCTACGGTCGGCCCGACGCCAGAGAGGATGATGTGCATGAAGCTATTCGTCTGGCCCACCTTGATCAGTTTATCAGTCAGTTGCCCGAAGGCGCCCAAACCAAAGTAGGCGAACGAGGCCTTAAACTATCCGGTGGCGAAAAGCAGCGGGTGGCCATCGCCCGGGCAATCTTAAAACGCCCGGCGATCATGGTCTTCGATGAAGCCACTTCGTCTCTGGATAGTCAGTCTGAACAAGCCATACTGCGTGCGCTGCGGGAAGTCGCCAAAGGCCACACCAGTCTGGTGATAGCCCACCGATTGTCAACGATTGTGGATGCCGATAAAATTCTGGTCATGAGCCAGGGCCGACTCATCGAACATGGCAATCACGATGCGCTGCTGAGTCAACAAGGCGTTTATGCCGGCCTCTGGCAAGCACAGCAAAAACAGGCAACCTAACCATGACAAACTCAATGCCCGGCGCGGCTGCCCTTAAGCAGGCCATTAATCAGACCATGCCCTTCGGCAAATATGCCGGGCGTAAGCTCATCCAGCTTCCCGAACCTTACCTGGTATGGTTTGCCAAACAAGGCTTCCCGGCCGGAAAACTGGGGGAGCAACTGGCACTCATGTACGAAATTAAACTAAACGGCATGGAAGGTATGCTGACGCCGTTAATTGACGAATAGCGCCATGGTTTATCATCAAAAAAAGTATCAGCAGCAGGAGGCTGACAAACGCAGCCTTTGTTTACATGGCTGTATTGCCCGCAAAGTACTGGCTGAGCCGGCACTGTTAAGCCAGGCGACATCTACATTACAACAGCGTTACGAGCAAAAACTGCTCAGCTACGGCGCCTACCTGAACTGGCAGGCAATTCTTGCTCAGGTCAGTACGCCGGATAATTTTATTAAAGCGATGACCGCTACCGATAAAACCTCCATAGCACTGCGCCGTAAAACCATCTTTACCGGTGTCCTGAACGAAAAAGAGCGCAGCGATTGCCTCGCTGCGCTCTGATATCCGATAAAGACTACAACCAGCAGGCTACTTACTACGTAGGTGGTCTGCTACCAGAAACGCCATTTCCAGTACCTGATCGGCATTTAAGCGCGGATCACACTGGGTTTTATACGCTTCTTTAAGATCTTCATCACTGATCTGATAAGCCCCACCGGTACATTCGGTAACATGCTGGCCAGTCATCTCAAGGTGAATACCACCCGCGTAAGTGCCCTCGGCTTCATGGGCCGCAAAGAATTGCTTAATCTCACTCAGGATGGCATCAAAGTTACGGGTTTTATACCCGCTGGAGGCAGAGAATGTATTGCCATGCATAGGATCGGAACTCCACACTACATTGCGTCCTTCGGCTTTTACCCGACGCAACAGGCGCGGTAAATTCGCTTCCAGCTTGTCTGCTCCCATCCGGGTGATCAAAGTGAGCCTGCCCGGGTCGTTATTCGGGTTAAGTGCATCAATCAGACGGATGAGTTCGTCCTCTTCCACTGTCGGACCTACTTTTACACCAATAGGGTTATTAATCCCCCGGAAGAACTCAATGTGCGCATGGTCAAGCTGGCGTGTACGCTCACCTATCCATACCATATGCGCAGAACAGTCATAAGGCTTGCCTGTGAGTGTATCGATGCGCGTCAGCGCCTGTTCGTAGTTGAGCAATAATGCTTCATGGGAAGTAAACAAGGACGTTTCGTGCAACGACGGCGTATTGGTAGCGTTAATACCAATGACATCCATAAACTCCAGCGTATCCTGAATGCGACGGGATAAGTCCAGATACTTATCTTTTTGCGGATTATTTTCCAGAAACGCCATATTCCAGCGGTTCACTTCATGCAGATCAGCCAGTCCGCCCTGGGCGAAAGCGCGTAACAGGTTTAATGTGGCAGAACTACGATGATAAGCCTCAACCAGTCGTTGTGGATCGGGTCGGCGTGCTGCTTCAGTAAACTCGAAGCTGTTAATAATATCACCCCGATAGCTGGGCAGAGTGACACCATTAATAGTTTCAAAGTCTGACGAGCGTGGTTTGGCATACTGTCCTGCCATCCGTGCCACTTTAGTCACCGGGCAACGGCCCGCAAAGGTCAGCACGATAGCCATTTGTAACAGCACTTTAAAGGTATCGCGGATCTTCGGTGCATTAAACTCACTAAACGATTCCGCGCAGTCACCGCCTTGCAGTAAGAAACCTTTACCTTCGCATACCTGACCAAGCTGGCGACGCAGCTCACGGGCTTCAGCGGCAAACACTAAAGGAGGATACGAACTCAGGGTCTGCTCTACCCTGGCAAGTTCAGTTTTATCCTCGTATTCTGGCTGTTGCAAAATAGGCTTTGCCCGCCAGCTATCTGGTTGCCAGTTGTTCACTTAGCACCTCTTTCAAATGGGAAATTTCAGAAAACGACTAATCTTTTAAAAGCCAGTTGCATGTCTTACGGGAATAAAATGCCGCTGCTCTTCCTTTAACAGGCATTCAAACTGACAATCAAAGGTTAACCACAGGTTAGACAGGTTGAGTACATCTCTGGTAGGTCCGTATGCAAGCAATTGCCCTGCCTTTGCTAACAATACCGTATCGGCAAAGGTATTAGCAATATTGATATCGTGGCAACTCATAATTATTTGGTTTCCGACCTTCGCCAGAGCACTTAACCACTGCATCAACACTGTCTGATGACGAATATCCACTCCCTGGAGTGGCTCATCCAGTACTATAATAGCATTACCGGACTTAATGGCTGGCCACACCTGTAACAGCGCGCGACTGATCATGATACGTTGCCACTCACCTCCAGACATACGGCTAACCGGTTTATCCAGCAAATCAGCAATATCCAGTTTACGGATCAACTCGCCGGGAATATCCCGGCTTTGGCAAGGGCTTAAAAAGTGCAGGCACTCGCGACCGGTCAGTTCAAACTGAATACTGTGCTGCTGGGCGACAAAACAGCGATGCACGGATAACACTGATAGCGGTGTTACATACACATCGGTTTGCCCCCAGTGCACGTCCCCTTGTTCTGGTTTAAGCAGGCCAGCCAGTACCAACAACAGGGTTGATTTACCTGCCCCATTGGCCCCTAACAGACAGGTAATACCTGGTTGCATAATCGTGACAGAGATATTGTCCAGGCGCTGGTCAAGGGATATGTTTTCAAGCTTAATCGGCAGATTCATTTAAACTGCCCTTTAAGTAATGCATAGAGTAGTAACGGTCCGCCAAGTGAGGCGGTGACCATTGAAACCGGCAAAGAGGCATAGGGCAACAAATCTGAGAATAACGCCACCAGCAGTAGCATTACTCCGCCACACAAGGCACTGGCCGGCAAAACCACCCGGTTATCAAACCCCATTAGCAGGCGCACATAATGAGGAACCAGCAATCCTAAAAACGCAATAGACCCGGCAATGGCAACCGCAGCGCCCACCGCCAGGGCGCAAGCAATAAGAATAATCTTACTTTCATGAGCAGGATCGATTCCCGCACTACGAGCCGTTAGTTCACCGTTATAGAGATAATTCAGGGTCTTGCTTTTTGAGATAATGAGCAAGCAACTGCCGGCTATCAGCGGCGCACTCCACAGTAGGATCCAGCCATCGGCCTGATGCAGACTGCCCATCACCCAGAAGGTAAGGTTACGCATCGACTGCGCATCGGCGAACAAATAAAGCCAGCCCATCACCGCGCTGGTTAGCGTGGTAATTGCAATACCGGCCAGGATAACCGCGGTATTCAGCCCTCGCAGACGAACAGAGAGCCGATAAATAACAGCTGTGGATAGCAACGCACCGGCAAAACAAGCCAGAGGCATACTGTAATGCAGGGTACTGACCATCCACTCTGGCATCAGGATCAGCACTAATGCCGCCATCAGGCTGGCGCCGCTGGCAATGCCTATGATCCCCGGATCGGCCAGAGGATTGCGTAACACCACCTGCAAGGCGGCGCCACTCACACAAAGTGCCGCGCCCACCACGGTTGCCGTGATTGCCAAAGGCAATTGTAAATTAACCAGAATATACCAGCGTGTTTCAGCGGTTGTATCCGCCTGCCACCAGACACTGGCGAGCAGTGCCGAAAAGCACAACAGTAATACTATTCCCAGTGCACCAACAGTCCATCTGGAGGCAGGAGCCGACATTAATTTCTGAGCGCCTTGATTAAGCCGTCTGAAGCTTCCTCAATTAAGCCAAGCACCAGCTCAAAGCCTTTTTTGCCGCCATAATACGGATCGGGTACTTCTTCATTCTCATAACCGGCAAAATCTAACATCAGGCGAATTTTATGATGATGTTCCGGGTCGCTCATTTCACGCAGATTTTCAAGATTACTCTGGTCCATAGCCAGGATCAGATCGAAAGTTTCAAAATCGGTGTCACTCACCCGACGACACTTCAGTCCTTTAAAACTGTAGCCACGCTCCTGTCCGGCGGCTTGCGAGCGCTTGTCTGGTGCGCTGCCAATGTGGTAACCATGAGTACCGGCTGAATCGATGGTCAGCTTCAGTCCTGCCTCATCAGCCTTGTGGCGGAAAACCGCTTCAGCCGTGGGCGAGCGGCAAATATTGCCAAGACAGACAAATAAAACAGCTTTGGGTGATGTCATGGTAATTCCTATCTTTACGTCAGTATTCTTAGCCTGCAACTTTCCCGGCCAGCTGGCAATGCGACTTACCCCACCGGTTCGAGCGTGGTATTGTACTTATCATTAGCGTTGAACACTATACCCACGAAAAAACAAAGAGAAAGATGAATGCCGACAGATTCTAAACCACACGTGCTCATGTTATCCAGCTCCCGGATGGGTGACGAAGAGTACCTGACCCATGCCCGCGAGATGATTTCGCACCACCTGGGCGAAGCAAAGGACGTCTTGTTTATTCCGTTTGCCGGGGTCACGCTGGGCTGGGATGACTATGTCGAAAAAGTCCGCGAGGCCCTCCCACAGCTTAACATTACCGGTATCCATACCTGTGATGACCCGCAGGAGGCCATCACCTCTGCTAACGCGGTGCTGGTGGGTGGTGGTAACACCTTTAACTTACTCAATGAGCTGTATGAGCAATCATTACTAGCGCCTCTGCAGCGCCAGATAAGCCAGGGCATGCCTTACATCGGCTGGAGCGCGGGCAGTAATATTTGCGGCAACAGTATCCGCACGACCAATGATATGCCGATTATTGAGCCGCCCTCTTTTGCGGCGCTTAATGTTGTGCGCTGCCAGTTGAATCCGCACTATACCGATTATCAGCCGCCCGGACATAACGGCGAAACCCGGGATGACCGATTATTTGAATTTACCCGGCTTAATCCCGAAACACCCGTGCTGGCTATCCGTGAAGGCACTGCGCTGCAATATACTGAAGGGCGGCTTACTTTGTTAGGTGAACTGGAAGGATTTTGTTTTCACGGCGATGATAAAACCCCTATCGCGCCGGGCCAGGATTTGACCAACTATATCAGTTGAAGACCTTACTCAGTGCAGCAAAATCCGGCGCCGACTGGTAAGGAATAGTAGCCAGACGCGGCGCCGGCATGAGTTGCTCGAGCGTCGCCAGATTTTCACTAAAGTAAGGCATATCGGATGTCAGTGTATTGGCCACCCAGCCTTTAATATTGAGGCCGTCAGCCATTACGGCTTCGGCGGTCAGCAACGCATGGTTCAGGCAGCCAAGCCGCATGCCGACCACAATGATCACATCAAGCTGAAGGGCTTTCACCACGTCACTTAAATAGCGTTGATTACCAATGGGTAAACGCCAGCCACCAGCACCTTCCATCAGCAATATATCAGCTTGCTTGCTGAGCAGATGATCAAAGCCATTTTTAATTACAACTTCACTGATTGGCTGACTGGCAAGCTCGGCGGCAATATGCGGCGCAATCGCCGGCTCCAGCGCCACTGGATTTACTTCGTCAAGTGTTAAAGCAACATTAGACGCTTGCTGTAAGGCTAACGCATCCTCGTTTTGCCACTGGCCGTTCTGCCATTCACAGCCAGCCGCCACAGGCTTGTAGCCGATGGCTCGTTTGCCGGCCATTACCGCGGCCTTAAGTAACATTGCGCTTACATAGGTTTTACCTACTTCGGTATCAGTGCCGGTAACGAAAAAAGCCTGGGTCACAGTGGTTTCTCCAGCGTCAGATGTAATACGGTATAAGTGTTAGTTAACCGCCCCTGCTCATTGCGTGGCATCGCGGCTTCAAGTTGGCTTAGCGCTTTACGGGTGAGCGCCTGACGCTTAGCGCCCGGCGCGCTGCTGCCTGCCCCAACGCCTTTAATGGAGCGCAGCAGGGCAAAAACGCCGGCAAACTCATCGCTGTACTCAACAAGTTCATGTGAAGCAAAGTTCAAACCGGTCTTACTCAGTGCATTAAGCCAATCGCTTGCCGTGAACAAATCATTAATGTGTAGCGATACCCCGGCAGCGCGACTTGCCCGGCGTAATTCAGCCAAAGACCCCTCCACCATAATGGCCAGTTCAGCGCGACCAGCAGGGTGTAAAACTCGGGATATTTCATTAAGAGCGGTTTGCGGACAACGGCACCACTGTAATGCCATGGAAGAAAACACCACATCAAAAGCGGCGCTCTGCCAGGGCAGTTGCTCGGCATCGCCCTGAACAAAACGGATAGCGGGATAATGGCGCTGAGCCTGCGCTAACATACCTGCAGCCAAATCGAGCCCGGTTATTGTCGTGGCTATGCGGCTTAAGCAGTTCGTGTGACGGCCGGTGCCACAACCAATATCCAGCGCGTTATCAATGGGCTGGTCAGGTAAACGGGCAAGCGCTGCGGTGGCTATTTGCGCCTGAATATTGGCTATTTCATCATACTGTCTGGCTGCGCCACTGAAGCGCCTGGCCACATCGTCTTTTGCAGTCGCCTGTTGCACAGCTGTGAGCGGTTCAATCAGGGCCATGCTGTAACTCCTGACGCACCAGGGTTAGTCCGTCTACAAGGGCGTCGATATCCTGATTTGTGTGCACGGCACTGAGTGTAATGCGCAGTCGATCTGAGCCTTTCGGCACCGTTGGATGGCGAATGGCCGGCACCCATACTCCCCTTTCCGACAATGCTTTGGAGTATTGGCGGGCCATTTCGGGGTCGCCCACAATGAGAGGCTGAATTGCACTGTCTGAGTTAAGCAGTGTCAGGCCTTCCTGCCTGGCGCGCTGTTTAAGATAGGCAATATTACCGTGCAGCTGCTCGCGCTGGGGACCAGTGGTCACGCAGTTCAACGCGTAAATGGTAGCAACCGCCTGGGCCGGCGGAAAGGCCGTAGAGTAAATATAGTGACGCGCATAATTAACCAGATAATCAATCAGGCTGTGGCTACCCGCCACAAATGCACCGGCAGTACCTACAGCTTTGCCGAAGGTGCCCATAACGATCTGACAATCCCCCGGCTTAAGGCCAAAGGTTTCTACCGAGCCCAGACCATTATCGCCGGTCACACCAAAAGCATGGGCATCATCCAGCATCAGCCAGCTTCCAGACTGTTTGGCACAGCTCACCAAAGCATTAATATCAGGGCTATCGCCATCCATGCTGAATATGCCTTCCGAGGCAATCAGTCGGTTTGGCCCATCGCTCTTAGCTAACAGGGTTTCAAGATGGGCAGTATCGTTGTGAGCAAAGCGGCGCAAGTTGCCCTGACTGGCAAGCGCGCCTTCGATAAACGAGGCGTGCATCAATTTATCGGCAATGATCTCACCGGATGAAGCAAATAACGCCTGACATACGGCCTGATTGGCGGCAAAGCCGGAGTTAAATAACAACACCGCATCATAGCCCAACGCGTCAGCCAGCATAAGCTCCAGCTCGCGATGAGCGGCGCTGTACCCCGTTACCAGCGGCGAAGCACCACTGCCCGCACCAAATTGTGCCAGTCCTTCAACCCAGGCCTGCAATACGCCCTGATCGTGGCGCAGTCCTAAATAATCATTGCTGCCAAAGTTAAGGTAATGCTTACCATCAATCGCAATAACGCCATCACGCTCATAGTCGATGGCGGTGCGCTGGCGATAATAACCCTGCTGCTGGCGCTGGGCTAACTGCGTATCAATAAAATCAAAGGCCATTATGCAGACTCGGTTTGACCTTTTTCAGTAGCGTCATAAAACAGTTCAGACCGCGGGGGATTTTGTTGTTCGATAGCTTCTTCGAGCGCCAGTTGGTGCGCTTCGTCAGAATACTCCCGGGTACGCTCAGAATTAATGCCCAACTTTTTAAATAACACCACGTCCTCATGCGTATCCGGGTTGGAGGTGGTAAGCAGCTTACAGCCATAAAAAATGGAATTTGCACCGGCCATAAAACACAACGCCTGCATTTGCTCATTCATTTGTTCACGCCCTGCCGACAGGCGAACATGGGACTTCGGCATCATAATACGCGCTACGGCAATGGTACGGATAAAATCAAAAGGTTCCATATCGTCCAGTTTGTCCAGTGGCGTGCCGTCTACCTTCACCAGCATGTTAATCGGTACACTTTGAGGCTGCTCCGGCAAATTGGCCAGTTGAATCAGCAGCGAAGCGCGATCGGCCAGCGTTTCGCCCATGCCGACAATGCCGCCCGAGCACACGTTCATCCCCGCGTCACGAACATTTTGCAGGGTATCCAGGCGATCCTGGTAGGTACGGGTGGTAATAATATCGCCATAAAATTCCGGCGAGGTATCCAGATTATGATTGTAGTAATCCAAACCAGCTTGTTTGAGCGCAACGGCCTGGTCACGGGTTAACATGCCCAGCGTCATGCAGGTTTCCAGACCCATCGCCTTCACTTCGGCGACCATTTGGGTAAGGTATGGCATGTCACGCTCTTTAGGATTACGCCAGGCAGCGCCCATACAAAAACGGGTAGAGCCGGTTTGCTTAGCTTCTTTAGCGCGTTCAATGACCTTTTCGATTTCCAGCAGACGTTCCTTTTCAAGGCCGGTATCATAGCGGGCGCTTTGTGGGCAGTATTTGCAATCTTCCGGGCATGCGCCGGTTTTAATCGATAATAGTGTGCTCACCTGCACCTGATTAGGGTCGAAATGCTGACGATGAACCACCTGGGCCTTAAATAACAAATCGTTGAAGGGCATTGCATATAATGCCTCGACTTCTGCCCGGGTCCAGTCATGTCGAACGACCGTTTCAGTGCTATTATGTTGTGATGCCAGCATCGCCTATCCTTTACTCTTATTGTCTGGTCGCTTAGTCTATGCCCCAGCAAAGACTTGTCAACCAAATTAACTTTTTAAGCTTTACCATTGTGCACAATTTAACCAACAAAGAATTTGACCAACAGCATATCTGGCACCCTTACACCTCAGCCATCGATCCTCTGCCCTGTTTTGAGGTCAGCGGCGCCAGTGGTGCCGAGCTTACCCTGGCCTCCGGGGAAACCCTGATTGACGGTATGTCCAGTTGGTGGGCTGCTATCCACGGTTACAATCACCCCGCTTTAAACGCTGCCGCCCACCAGCAAATTGATAAGTTTAGTCATGTCATGTTTGGCGGCCTGACCCACGAGCCAGCTGTTAATCTTTGCCGGCAATTGCTTGGCATGGCACCGGCAGGCCTTGAGCGGGTGTTTCTGGCTGACTCCGGCTCGGTATCGGTGGAAGTGGCGATTAAAATGGCCGTACAGTACTGGGCATGTCAGGGCAGACCGGAGAAGTCGCGTCTGATAGCGCCCCGCAATGGTTATCACGGCGATACCTTTGCCGCTATGTCGGTCTGTGATCCGGTTAATGGTATGCACAGCCTGTTTACCAATACCCTCACCAAGCATGTGTTTGCTCCGGCGCCGCAAACCCGGTTTGGGCAGGCCTTCAGCGAAGACGATATTCTGCCGCTGGAGGAACTCTTCGCCCGACACCACGAAGAGCTTGCGGCGCTGATCCTTGAGCCCGTTGTGCAGGGCGCTGGCGGTATGCGGTTTTATCATCCCGAATATTTGCGCCGTTGTCGGCAGCTTTGCGATACATACGATGTGTTGCTGATTTGCGATGAAATTGCTACCGGATTCGGTCGCACCGGGAAATTGTTTGGCTGCGATCATGCCGAGATTAGCCCTGACATCATGTGTGTGGGCAAGGCCCTGACCGGTGGCTATATGACGCTGGCGGCGACCTTGTGTACCGAAGATGTGGCGCGCGGTGTGTGCGAAGGCAGTCCCGGCGTGTTTATGCACGGCCCCACCTTTATGGGTAATCCGCTGGCCTGCGCGGTGGCTGGTGCGAGCTTGTCGCTGATTAATCAGGGTGACTGGCAGGTTCAGGTGCAACGCATCGAAACCCAGCTTAAAGCTGAGCTTCCCCGCTGTACTGAACTTGCCTGCGTCCAGGATGTCAGAGTATTGGGTGCGATTGGCGTGGTGGAAACCAAACACCCGGTTGATATGAAACGTTTACAGCCTCTGTTTGTAAAAAATGGTGTATGGATCCGACCCTTTGGCAAGCTGGTGTATATAATGCCACCCTACGTCATTGCATCTGAGCAGCTCAGCCGGCTTAGTGATGCCATCTATCACTCCCTGAGCAGTACTTACGGTTAAGACATTAAGGAGCGCGCATTCCATGATTATCCTGCGATTAATCGACAAGATAGTGTTTGCTGCGCTGCTGATCCTGATGCTACAGGTCCCCATAGTCACCGACCATTATGTGCAGTACCTTAATGGCTATGTGGATGCTACTCAGGCCGAAGTGGACCATTATCAACAATTGGCCGACACCTACGGTTATACGAATATCAACGCCATGCTCACTGCCCTGCAGACCAATCAGGATCCGCTGGTTCGGGACGATGCGCAGCACAAACAAATCGTAATGCAGGCGCATAGTGAGGCGCAACAAGCCCTGGCCAACCTGCGTACCAGTAACTATTTTGAGCAAGCCTGGTATTTTGCTCAACCTGCTCAGTACCAACGACTCAGTCAGGTGCTAAATCTCTACCAACCATCTTTGCCACTTAAGCCGCAGGCCATTGGCTCAGCACTGGTCACTTCACTTAGCCTGTATTTACTGCTTTGGCTACCGCTTGCCTGGCTTCGCCAGCGACGTAAAAAACGCCGTCAGGTTTTCACTCATTAATATTTTTACCAGCTGATCGACAATCAGGTATTAAAATTGCTACCTAATCATCATGGTATACACCTTTTATTTACAATTTATCGATTAATATTTATCCAGTATCGCTAAACGCCCCACTTTCTCGGGCCAAGCGATTGAAGTGAGGAAATAACCATGACAGATACACCCAAAAATCAAACCTTAATTACTGGCCAGTTGTTGCAAATCAGAGACAAGTTAATGGCCAAGCGTCATTTAATCCCGGCCTCATTCCAGGCGGAATGGGATTCGCTGGCCGAGAAAACCGAAATGTTCGATCCAGCCAATCAGGGGCAATTAAGCCACGCTGGTAATCAGATGGTTACCAAACATTCGGCTTTCAAAGGCACTGTTAATGATTTACTGCAGTTAGTTGAAGCCATGCGGAACTTAAACCGCCAGATCAAAATCACTGCACATTAGTTCGCTGGCTCCCAGTTCCGGGAGCCGCCGCCGTAACACAATAGCAGCCTGAACCCGGCGCTTACCATAACTGGTCATGCGCTGGAAATCTTCTCTGGCGATAGGCACATGCTGATAGTCGAGATGGCGTGAAACCGCCGTATCGGTATCAGGATCCGGATCGTGAATATACACACAGCTTTCATCTGTGCCGGTGATCACCACCCAGTGCGGGGCTTTAGAACGATCGAGCCGGTAGGTACTGATCAAACACATCAGTGCACTGTGGGGTGCATTGGCTTCTTTATCCAGAATATCCAGCCAGTTGTTGTAAAACACCGGTACCTGGCGCCTTTCGGCCTCAACCACAAACTGTTGCTCTACCACGGCCAGGGTCTGGCGTTTGTGTTCATTGCGTACGCCATCGACAAATAATGGCCCTTCGTGACTTAAATACACTTTCACATCAAAGCCTCGTTCCATGGCCGACATCGCCAGGCCCAACGGGTGTGTGCCTGCCGGTCCGCTGGTCATGTACACGGTATTCGATTCACGCCAGATAGCAAATTCTTCGGTCTGGGTTAACCGAACCGACGGGTCAATCATGGCCATCGCCATCATCAGGCTGGCCGGCCCACAGGTAAAAGCGGTAGATTGCTGATACCAGGGACAGAGTCTGTGCTGAATATCCGGCGTATCCAGAGGTAGGGTTTTTTGCATACGGATCGCAGTAGCGTCATCCTCATAATAATGCGGGGTAACAGCAAAAGACTCAAACCCCAACCGGGTATACAGCCGGATGGCAGAAGCATTATGCTCAGCCACTTCCAGTCGCATATACCGCTTGCCGCGTTTGCTGGCGCGTTTTTCCAGATAACCAATTATGGCTTCTGCCATACCCTGACCTCGCGCTTGTGGCGCGACCGCCAGTGAATATAATCGAGTTAGCAGTGTACCGCGCCGGACTAACAACAAACCGTATCCGACCAGCTCACCTTCGGCATCGGCCACCACCATCTCAGCATTGCTGCTGTGCAGGTAATGCCGAAAGCTGCGACGGCTAAGCCGGTCGGCACTGAAACAGCGGTTTTCAAGCGCCAGCAGCGCTGTTAAATCGGTGCTTTGCGCCGCCCGCAGCGACCAAAGCGAGGTTGCAGCTGTCATGCCTGGCGCCCCCGGCGTTCCAGACGGCTGACGAACTCCTGCATAATTAACAGGTACAATTCGTTGCCCAGGTATTTATCTTCAATGCCGGCATCGATATTGGGGTTGTCGTTAACCTCAATCACATAAACCTTATTGCCCCGTTGTTTTATGTCCACGCCGTACAAGCCTTTACCTGCCACATCAGCCGCCGCAATTGCAGCTTTCAGCACTTGTTTGGGCACTTCAAAGGTTGGCATGGTAACAAAATCACCGGAGTCTGATTTACCGTCTGCATGGTTATAGATCTGCCAGTGATTACGGGCCATGAAATACTTACAGGCGTAAATCGGCCGGCCACAGAGCATACCAATGCGCCAGTCAAACTCAGTAAAGATGTATTCCTGAGCCAACACTAACGAAGACGCCTCTAGCATCATCGTGAGTTTATCCTGCAAGGCTGCCAGGGTTTCCACTTTATAAACGCCTTTGGAGAAGGAGCTCTCCGGTAGCTTTAAAATAATGGGCAACTGCAATGTATCAATTAAGGCTTCGCAGGTGGTTAACTCTGCATCGGTCACAAACTGGCTCTTAGGTGCCGGCACCTTGTGATAACTAAAGGCATCCTGCAGGAAAATTTTATTGCAACAGCGCAATATAGACTGACTGTCATCCATTACCACAACCCCTTCTCGCTCTGCAGCGCGGGCCAGGCGGTATGTCTGATGGTCAATCGCGGTGGTCTCGCGAATAAACAGGGCATCGTACTGCGCTACGTCACCAATGGTTTCTGCGGTAACCACTTCGGCATGGAAGCCCGCTTTACCGGCCGCTTTGACAAACTGGGCAATGGCTTTTTTATCACTGGGCGGCGTGGACTCCTGGGGATCAACCAGAATCGCCATGTCCCAACGGGATTGCTTGCTTTTTGCCGAAGTACGCCATTGCTGCTGAGTAAACTGACTCAGTCGCTCAACAAAGCTGCTTTGCAGGGCGTCAGGGATCGCATTAAAACCTACCGATACACAGGCAACCGTTGCCTGCTCCTGACGGACAGTGAGTTTTAACAGCGGGCTCGGATAGCGACCAAAGGCAGAGGCTGCAATGCGTTTAAGGCGGCTATCTTCTGTTTTACCAAAGCACACAAAAAACTCACCACCAAGGCTTTCGATGATGGCCTTTTCCTGGGGTTTGATCACCAGCGACTGGCCTTCCTGCCCAGCTTTAACCAGACGTAAATCATTAATGGTATTGACACTGGGGATCACCCGGTGCTGTCTGGCTTCGGCGAGCAATGAACAGTAATAACCATTACTCAGGTATTGTTCTGTGTCACACAGATTAATAACCCGCGTTTTTGGTTCGTTCCACTTTGGGTAATCCGACAGATATTGCTCAAAACTCAAAACGGTTAATGAGGGTACGTCCAGCGTGATGTGTTGATTTGCCACAATCAGAGTGTGATGCATGAAAGATTAAATGTCCTTACACGAACGCTTACAGACAATCGGCCCTATTGCCAAATCGCTGCCGGCGATGATTTATTAGGCTATAGTACTGGTAAGCGAGTCGCACGAATAACGGATTATTTTTATCGTTACGACCTGTTTTGTTTCTGCTGCGACCGATGTATTTGCAATATGAAAGGGTTATGCTCTATTCTGCGCCTACCCCGGCACCATTGGTTGGTGCACAGGCTGTTCAAGGAGATTATATGTTGTTAGCGAGTGTCGCTATTCTCATCGGGTTACCTTTACTGTTGTGGAGTGCAGATAAGTTTGTCGGCGGGGCTGCCGTCGTTGCCAAGCACTTTGGTCTGTCGCCAATTCTTATCGGTATGTTGATCATTGGTTTTGGTACCTCAGCGCCCGAAATCATCGTATCGATTATTGCCGCGATGGAAAAGAGTTCAGGTATCGCACTGGGTAACGCCTATGGCTCTAACATCGCTAACATCGCACTCATCCTTGGTATTACGGCTCTCATCAGCCCCATAGCGGTTCGCTCGCAAATTATCCGCAAAGAACTGCCAATCATGCTGGGCCTGACTTTCTTTGCAGCCTGGCAAGTACTCGATTTGAAAGTATCAAAAGATGATGCTTTCTCCTTGCTCGGCCTGTTTATCCTGTTGATTTCATGGAGTATCTGGACCGGTATGCGGGGCGACAAAGACGCTCTCGCGGCAGAATATGATGAAGAGCTCAAGCTTGCCGACACCAATCTTAAAAAAGAAACTCTGTGGCTGGTGGTCGGGCTTATCATTCTGGTTGCAAGCTCAAGGTTATTGGTATGGGGCGCGGTGGAAGTTGCGACCTACTTTGGGGTCAGTGATGTGGTTATTGGCCTAACCATAATCGCTATTGGCACCTCATTACCGGAACTGGCTTCCTCATTGGTTGCCGTGAAAAAAGGCGAGCATGACCTCGCGCTGGGTAACGTGATTGGCTCCAACATGTTTAATACCCTGGCGGTAGTCGGCATTGCCGGGGTCATTCACCCCATGGAAGTCAGCTCTGATTTCCTCTATCGCGACGTGCTGTTTATGCTGGTTGCATCGGTGGCATTGTTTATTTTCTGTATTGGCCTTAAAGGGCCCGGCCGCCTGAATCGGCTGGAAGGCGGCGTATTTGTGGCAGCCTACGCAGGTTACACCTGGTATTTAATTAACAGCAGCTTTATATAGGCCATTATATAGACAATAAGGGTAGCGCTGCCTTATGACAGCGCTGCAGCATTAAGGGTAACCAGGCTCAGTGAGCTGATCCCGGCCAGAATAAACAAGTTCACCCCATAGCGGTCGCTTTTACGCCGGTTGCGGCGAGAACGCAGAAACATGGTCACTAAGCTGGTCACCAGACACGCCTGCAGTAACATTACCAATGCATCGATATATTCAGCGGACCAACTGGTACGCCCTTCAATACCCCAGAATTGCTGCACACCGGAAACCATTTCCGGCCGTGCGAAATGAAATAAAATTAAGCAAATAAGCAGCGATAACCAGGCGAGGGAATTTAAGGTTACAACCACCTTGTAATAGGTATCCTGCTCGCGGGATTTTTTCCTGCGTTCCTGACCAAATTTTTGTACTTGTTTCGTTGTCATTTACATCTGTATCGCTAGTATCCTCAAAGCGATTGAGTATACTAGCGCCTGTTTGGCTAAAGAGACTACCACACTGCTTATTATTCAAGCAGGCAACGGATGAAAAACGGCATTTTTACCGCCCTTGTACTCAATATCGGCCAACACGCCATTTTGTTTAATGAATCTGGATGCAATCACGCTTAGCCTATGCGATGATTTGCGATTACATAAAGACACACTTTGATTGGAGAAAGTAACCATGACACACGCCCCCGTAGTTGACGTACTGGCTGGTAAGTACGCGGTTGGCGAATCGGTAACGGTAAAAGGCTGGGTTCGGACCCGTCGCGATTCAAAAGCAGGCCTTTCATTTATTGCTTTGCATGATGGCAGTTGTTTTGACCCTGTACAGGTCATTGCACTCAATACCTTACCCAATTATGCCGATATTCAACGTTTAACGGCAGGCTGTTCACTGGTGGTTACCGCTAATGTAAAAGCGTCAGAAGGCAAGGGGCAGGCACTGGAACTGGACGCCACTGAAGTGGCTATTGTTGGCTGGGTTGAGAACCCGGACACCTACCCTATGGCCGCGAAGCGCCATTCCATCGAATATCTGCGCGAACACGCTCACTTACGCGCCCGCACCAACGTTATTGGTGCCGTCACGCGCATTCGCAACTGTTTGTCACAGGCGATTCACCGCTTTTTCCATGAGCAAGGGTATTTCTGGATCAGCACGCCCATTATTACTGCCAGCGATACCGAAGGCGCGGGTGAGTTATTCCGCGTTTCAACACTGGATATGATGAACATCCCTAAAACTGACAAAGGCGATGTGGACTACAGTGAAGACTTTTTCGGTCGTGAAGCTTACCTGACCGTATCCGGCCAGTTAAACGGTGAAACCTACGCCTGTGCGATGTCTAAGATCTATACCTTTGGACCGACGTTCAGAGCAGAGAATAGCAACACGTCCCGTCACCTGGCTGAGTTCTGGATGATCGAGCCGGAAGTGGCGTTTGCCGACCTGAACGATATCGCCCAATTGTCAGAAGACATGCTTAAATATGTGTGTAAAGCGGTTCTGGAAGAACGTGCCGATGATATGGCATTTTTTGCCCAGCGCATTAATAAAGATGCTATTACTCGCCTGGAAAAACTCATCAGCAGCGACTTCGTACGCATGGATTATACCGATGCGATTACCATTTTAGAGAACTGTGGCAAAGACTTCGAATTCCCGGTGAGCTGGGGAATCGACTTATCCAGTGAACACGAGCGTTATCTGGCTGAAGAGCATGTTGGCGCACCGATTATCATGCAAAACTATCCGAAAGACATTAAGGCTTTTTATATGCGCCTGAATGACGACGGTAAAACCGTAGCAGCCATGGACGTACTGGCTCCGGGAATCGGCGAAATCATTGGCGGTTCACAGCGTGAAGAACGTCTTGATGTGTTCGATAACCGCCTTGCAGAGATGGGCCTGTCTAAGGAAGACTATAGCTGGTATCGCGATTTGCGCCGTTATGGCACTGTGCCCCACTCGGGCTTCGGCTTAGGGTTTGAGCGCCTGGTCGCCTATGTCACCGGCATGCAAAACGTGCGTGATGTGATTCCGTTCCCACGTACACCGGGTAACGCCAGTTATTAAGCAGAGAATTGATAGCTGTACTTTGCAGAACACGGGGCGCTTTATGGCCCCGTTCTATTTTAAGTCGCCAGTGATTAGGTTAAGCTAGCGAAAACCCTTTTTGACGCCCGTGATGTCAGCGCCTCCACTATGTAATATCACCTGCCCCCAGTGTGAAGCCAATGTCAATGTACCGGCTTTGCAAAATAAACAGCGTGCTGTGTGTCCGCGCTGTGGCCATACACTGAGCATTTATCACCGCAATGATATGCCTGCTTCCCTTGCCCTTTCCTTGTCGGCAATGATTTTTTTACTCCTGTCGCTGCCATTTAATTTTCTGTCGTTCAGGGCCAATGGTCAGCAAAACAGTATCGACTTGCCCGGCGGCCTGAATGTGCTTGTGGAACAGGATTATGTCACCCTTGCCGTCATCACCGGCCTGGCCACTCTGGTGCTGCCCGGACTGGTGCTAACGGGGTTAATTATTCTGCTCAGTTGCCGTTTGCTGACCACACCGAGCCCCTGGATGAAAACGTTGCTACGCTGGGTTGAGTGGCTGATGCCCTGGAGTATGGCTGAAATTTTTCTGCTTGGTACCCTGGTGAGTCTGATCAAGATTACCTCGCTGGCAGATATAGCAATAGGTTTGTCTTTCTATGCTTTTGTGCTGTTCAGTGTTTGTATGAGCGCCGCACTGTTTTACTTTGATGATACCCGCCTGAAACTTTGGCTCCACAATGGCGAATTACCTGTTCTGACGCCGCTCAACTCACACATCGCCAACCTGAGTATTCAACGCACCTGGGCATTGCTGTTTACTGCGTTGATCCTGTATATTCCTGCTAATGCCTTGCCGATTATGAGCACGGAGTTGTTCGGTATTTCTGAGCCTAATACCATAATGGGTGGCGTGATATCGTTATGGGAGTCAGGCTCCTACCCGGTCGCCATGGTAATATTTGTTGCCAGTATTGTTATCCCGGTGGCCAAGCTGGTGGTACTCGCCAGGTTAACTTACGCCGTTCAATTTAAAGAGCTGACAAATCCCGGCAGACAGATCCGCTACTACCGGTTTATCGAATTTATTGGCCGCTGGTCGATGATAGACGTATTTGTAGTGGCGATTCTCGTCGCCCTAATCCAATTGGGTAGCACCCTGGCTATACATCCCGGACCAGCGGCTCTAGCATTTTGTGCACTGGTTTTTATTACCATGCTGGCCGCGATGACTTTTGATACCCGCTTAATCTGGCAGCAAAGGAAAGACTCAGATTTATGACCGATAACGCAGCAGTAAAACCAACCACGCGTATTTCCAAAGTATGGGTACTGCCCATTATTGCGTTACTGATTGGCGCGTGGATGGTGTATTACCAATGGCAAAACCAAGGCCCGTTGATCACCATTGATATGAGTTCCGCCAGCGGAATTGAGGTGAATAAAACGCCGATAAAAATTCGTGATCTTGACGTTGGGCAAGTGAAGAAAATCGAACTTAAACCTGAACTTGACGGCGTAACGGTAACCGCCCGGCTAGAAAAAAGTGCCGCCCGGTTACTCAATGAAAATACCCGCTTTTGGGTGGTTGCACCGCGGGTTTCATTTTCTGAAGTATCGGGACTCAACACCTTACTTTCCGGCAGTTTTATTGCTATGACCGCCGAAACCGGGCAAACCGAAAAAGATCATTTTACCGCGCTGGAACGCCCGCCGGTTACGCCACCGGGTACGCCTGGTTTACACGTCGAGTTACGCAGCGATAGCGATGATTTAACTTATAAACCCGGCGATACCATTATTTATAAAGGCTTTAAGGTCGGCGAGTTTGAGGAAGTCCACTTCGATGTAGAGCAGGGCCGTATTACCTACCGGGCTTTTATTCACGCGCCTTACCACAACCTGATCGATGAAAACACGCGGTTTTGGAATGTGAGTGGCGTTAAACTGCAACTGGCCTCCAATGGCCTGACGATTCAAACCGGAAGTCTGGAAACCCTGCTAGCAAATGGTGTGACATTTGGTAATCCTCAGGGTGATACCAAAGGCAAGCCGATAGATAATAACGCTAAATTTGTTATTTATGGTGATTACAACGCCGCCGCAGACGAGAGGTTCCGCTATGCTGCGCAATATGTCCTGCTTATTGATGAAAGTGTCCGAGGTCTCACTGTGGGTGCCCCGGTGGAATACCGCGGCCTGCAGATTGGCAAAGTAGCGACAATTAATTCCAGCAATGTGGACTTAGGCAGCCTGCTGGACGATGAATATCCAATCCCGGTACTTATTAATATTTATCCGGGTAAAGCGCGCCTGGAAGACAGCGAGGAAGGTCTGGCCATTTTACGTGAGCGACTGGGTCGCTGGATTAGGAAAGATCTGCGGGCCACACTACGAATGGGTAACGTTATCACCGGTGGGCTGTTTGTCGACCTTCAACATGTAGACCAACCGGAGCCGGCATCACTGCTAACACTGAACAATGCGAATGTTATCCCAACCGTGTCCAGTGAGTTTACCCAGCTCACCCAAAAAGCTGACGCCATCTTAGATAAAATCAATGCATTACCACTGGAAACACTGATTGCCGATATTACTACCGTTATTGACACCCTGAATGCGGCAGCCGAATCGGTCAATGAGACCAGTGATAATTTTGACGAAACGATGGCAGCACTTGACACTGCCTCACTTAACACACAGATTCAGCAGAGTTTGCAGGCTTTTGAGGGGTTGTTACAGCACTATTCAGAGGGCGGTTTAAGTAAAGCAGAAATTGCCGACACCGTAGACTCTCTACAGGAAACTCTCAGAACTATTCAACCGCTGCTGATGCAGCTTAATAAAACCCCGAATGGCCTGATTTTCTCGGATAATGCCGAAATAGATATTCAGCCTCAGGCGCAGGAGCAAGACCAATGAATAAGTGGATAGCGGGCATCGCAGTACTGTGGTTAGCAGGCTGCAGCAGTAAGCCGATTGGTTTAAACTACTATTTGCTGCATGAGCCTACTCTGACGACAGACGCACCAAGCACCGACATCAGCGACCAGCCTACCCTGTTTCTTCGTTCACTGAGTACACCGGATTACCTCAGGCAACGCAATCTGAGTTTGCAGTTAAGCGACAGCGAAATACATTTCGCGCCCAAGCATGTGTGGGCAGAGCCATTTGACCGGGATTTTAAAATGGCAATAAGTGAATCGTTATCAGTAAACCATAAAATGCGTCTTCGGGTGCAAAGCAGGTGGACAAATCCCGCTCAACCGGAGTACATTCTAGATATACAGCTGGATGATTTCATTCCCACTTACCATGGCAAGCTTATTTTAAAAGGAAAGTTCCGGCTGGAGTCAGACGGATCGCTACCGCAAATTGTTCAGTTTAATTACTGGCTACCACTCAACAAGGATGGTTTTGCGTTTTCAGTATCGCAGATGCGATTACTGGTCGATGAATTAACCAACGACGTTGTGACTAGAGTTGAAGCAAGCAGATAATCACTACACATCGATAAATCAACTTTTTAGCGGCCTCATTACCAGTGGCTGTCGCAGCGGTCTTGATGAAGACACCAACCGCAAGATTGTAGTGATCAATTTGTTTGCCATTGTTGGCATGTCGATTACGCTGGTACTGGGCATCAGGGCCTTGTTCAGTGAACAGCTCTCTTTGGGAATCGTATTATTATCTTCGGCGACCCTGTTCGGGTTATGCAAGGGGGTATTGCTCCACAGTAAGTTAAAAAACAACCATATTATTGCCCCCGCGCTGTTGGTACTCTGCCTGATCAGTCTGATGCTGTACCTGGTCGTTTTTGGTGGCGTGGCTGGCACCGGCCCGCTATGGATTTTTGTGCTGCCGCCGGTAGCCATGTTTTTTGCCGGCGTTTTTTGGGGTGTTATTACCGTTGGCCTGTTTATCGCACTTTGTTCGGTCATTCTGTTTTCCCCCGATAACGCCCTGCTGATCGCCAGTTACCCTTTCGAATTTAAAGTAAGGTTATTACTCTCTTTTGCCACCGTTACTTTTTTGTCGGCATTTTACGAGCACAGTCGGCAAACCAGCTTCATCATCATTCGTGATATCAGCGAAAAATTTGAACGACAGGCATTGTATGACGCCCTGACTAACCTGCCTAACCGGCGCGGCATTCAGAAATTTATTGATCACGAAATCAACCGTGCTAAACGACAGCAAGAGCACTTAACCCTGATACTGAGTGATATCGACCGCTTTAAACAGGTCAATGATAACTATGGTCATGATGGTGGGGACATCGCCCTCAGACACGTTGCCGACCTGTTTAAAGAGGTTATCAGAGATCAGGATGGCGTGGCACGCTGGGGCGGCGAAGAGTTTTTATTTGTCCTGCCTACCACCAATGAGAATAATGGCGTGGTGCTGGCCGAGAAAATTCGAGCCAGGCTGGAAACCACGCCAGTTCAGATACAAAACACTTCGCTGACCATTACCGCCAGCTTTGGTGTGGCACAAATCAATTTGGCGAATGGGCTGAATAATGCGCTGTCACTAGCTGACAAGGCCCTGTATAAGGCAAAAGAAAAGGGTCGCAATAAGGTCTTAAGTGCGTCATCATTGATACCTTAAAATAATAGGGTTAAGCAGCATCGCCTTTTAATAGTTAGTTACAATTATAGAAGGATCTGTTGGCTTATATCGCCCATACTATAAAAGCAAATAAAAGCGAATCCAGGGTCAAAGGAATTACAGATATGAAGTGGATAAGAGTAATCTTACCAATAGCCATCATTGTTCTGGGGATTGGAGCAATGAAAACAGTTACTGCATTAGGTGACACCACAGAAGAAAGTGAATCGGTTGATACCCGTCCGTCAGTTCAGGTTACGCAATTAAAACCGGAATCCTTTGCCATTAATATTGAAGCCTTCGGCGAACTTGCGCCCTTAGAAAGCACCCGTCTGGCGGCTCAGGTAAGCGGAGAAGTGGTTGAATGGAACCCGAATTTCGTGGCCGGCGGCATAGTTAAGCGAGGCGAAACACTTTTCACCATTGAAAAAGACGCCTACACCGCTGCCCTGCTGCAAGCTGAGTCAGCACTGGCTAATGCTGAAGCTTCATTAATCGAAGAAAAAGCGCTGGCCAATGTAGCAGAACGAGAAGCTGCTACACTACCCGACTCCAGGGTTACCGACCTTTACCTGCGTAAACCTCAGATATTATCAGCTCAGGCGGCGTTAAAAGCAGCTCAGGCACAAATGAAAATTGCCAGGCGTGACCTGGCTAACTGCGAAGTCGTGGCACCTTATGATGCGCTAATCCTTAGCCGCTCAATAGGTAAAGGCGATTTCCTGAGTGTTGGTACCACTGCCGCCACTTTGTACAACGTAGAAGTAGGCGAAGTGACCTTTCCTCTGGCCCGTTTCGACCAGGCTTTTCTACCGGAGCAACTCAGCGGTATTGAAGCGACAGTGTCTTTGTTAAACGGTACCACTGACGAAATTCAGCGCTCTGCCACCATCGTCCGCGATTCCGGTATCTACGACAGCGCGACCCGTATGACTCACCTGGTAGCCAGAATTAACGACCCGTACGGTTTAAGTTCACAACAACCGGTATTGCGTTTTGGTGCTTACACTAAGGTTACGTTTACCGGTAAAACCATTGATAACGTCTACCGCATTCCGCAGGAACTGGTTAACCGACGCCAGCTATGGATTCTCGATGATGCCGACAAACTGGTCGCCAAACCGGTTGAAGTTGTGCGTGAAGTAGGCAGTGAATTCTTAATTAAGGTGGATATATCCGCTGATGATCGGATTGTTATGACGCTACCTGAGTATCCGCAAAACGGGATGGCCGTTAAGGTCATTGAAAATGCCGATAAACTCGTCGCAAAACAACCTTAATTAACGGAAACCACCGCAATGTCAGATCCATTAAACCCACAATCCGGGATTATTTCGTGGTTTGCCCGTAATTCGGTTGCTGCCAACCTGTTGATGATATTCATCCTGATAATGGGTGCTTTTGGCTATAAAACCATTCAGCGCCAGATGTTTCCGAATATCGAAATCAACTATATCAATATTACGGCACAATATCGTGGCGCGTCGCCGCAGGAAATTGAAGAAAGTATCCTGATTAAGATAGAAGAGAGCCTGAAAGACGTTAGCGAGATCAAACGCACAGTGTCCCGGGCTTTCAGAAACAGTGGCCGCATTTCACTGGAAATTGATAAAGACGAAGAACTTACCGATGTACTCGATAAAATAAAACTGCGTGTTGACAGTATTGCCACCTTTCCTGCAGATATGGAACCGGTCACTATTGCGCAGGCCGAGTTCCAACAACAGGTCTATGAAATGGCCCTGGTCGGCGATATTCCATTAGAGGAATTAAAACCCATCGCCAAGGAAATTGAAGATGACCTACTCCAGTTAGGCACTATTTCTCTGGCTGAAGCCCGGGTACCCACCGATGAAATAGCTATCGAAATTAAGCCTGAACTGCTGCGCATGTATAACCTGACGATTTCAGATGTTACCAATGCCATTAATCAGTATTCTGCTAACGTTTCTGCAGGACAATTACGAACCGATGCTGGCCTGGTGTCAGTGCGTATTGAGAGCCAGTTTTATAATGGCGAAGAGTTTGCCAGCATTCCGGTAAAAATCGGCGCAGATGGCGCAAAAGTGGTGCTTTCTGATATTGCCGAGATTAAAGACGGTTTTACCGAAGGTGAACGCTACTTCCGCTATACCGGGCAAAATGCCGTGCTGATCGCCGTGAATGCCACCAAATCACAGAACATCCTGCCTATCGCCGAAACCGTGAAAAACTTTATGGCGTTTAAAAACCAGGAATTGCCTGCCGGTCTTCAGCTTAAAGAACTGGTCGACATGACTTATTACCTGAACGCCCGTCTGGATATGATGCTCAGCAACCTGTTTCAGGGGGCAATGCTGGTCGCTTTAATGCTAACCATCTTTCTGCGATTCCGGCTGGCTTTCTGGGTAATGGTTGGCTTGCCGCTGTGTTTCTTAGGCGCTGTAATGCTGATGCCTGTGTTTGGCGTTAGCGTAAATATACTGTCGCTCTTCGCATTCATAATGGTGTTGGGTATTGTGGTGGACGATGCCATTGTAATAGGAGAAAGTGCCTACACAGAGATAGAGCAGCGAGGACCCGGGGTAGAGAACGTTATCCGCGGCGCCAAACGTGTAGCCACACCGGCGACTTTCGGGGTACTTACTACCATTGCGGTGTTTGCACCGTTTACCCTGAGCAGCGGGCCTGAAGGAGAATTCTTTTATAATATCGCTGTTGTGGTGATCCTTTGTCTTGCCTTCAGCCTGATAGAATCCAAGTTGATCCTGCCTGCCCACATTGCTCATATAAAATTCAGCAAAGTAAAACCTGATGGCTGGCGTGCGCGCTTTAACGGCAGATTTAATCAGTTTGTTCATGGCCCCTATCGCCGCACTGTTGAAAGAGCCGTGCAATGGCGCTGGGCTGTGCTGGCGGTATTTGTAGCGATGCTGATGCTGAGTTGGGGACTGGTTGCCGGTAATCACGTGCGCATGATCCCCAACCCGAAAGTCCCTCACGACTTCCCTAGTATCGGCATCGAGATGAACGAAAATGTGTCGGATATGGCGACCATTGAAGCGTTGAAAACCATCGAATCGGTAATTTGGCAAATTGAAGAAGAAACTATTAAGGAATATGGTTCGGGCATGATCCGTGATCTGCTGGCATTCAATGAATCCCGCACCGAAGCTCGAATAGTTATTCCTCTGGTTGATGAGGACGCACGTCACTTTAATACCTTTGAACTGGCCCGTAAGTGGCGCGAAAAGATCCCGGAAATCGCCGGTATGAAGAGCTTCAGTATTGAAGACGATGTGAACGGCGGTGGTGATAGCGGCGAGTTTGGTTACCTGCTGTATGGTGCCGACATTAAGTCGCTCAACGAAGCGGGATTGCGCTTTATTCAGATGTTGCAACAGGAAAGAGGCCTCTATGATGTGAGCTCTACCATTGACCCGGCCAGCAAAGAAGTACGTATGGAGTTGCTACCGGCAGCATATGAACTCGGCCTTACCCTGCGTAATATTGCCAATCAGGTAGGCCTGAGCTTTTACGGTGGTGAAGCACAGCGGGTGATCCGCGACGGCGAGGAAGTCCGGGTGATGGTGCGCTATCCGCGGCTTACCAGAGAACGTTTTTCTGACCTCAAGTACACAGTCATTACTACTCCCGATGGTAGTGAGGTCATGTTAGGTGATGTGGTTGCTCTAAGCGAAGAGCCAGGAATTAGCTACATTCGACGTGAAGAAGGCTACCGCTCCGTTTATGTCTGGGGTGCCATCGATGAAGAACAGGTTGAACCTAACGAGGTGGTTGCCAGTATTGATGAAAAACTGTTGCCACAGCTGTTTAAGGAATTCCCCAATGTTCAAACCCAACTGGGCGGCGACATTGAAGAACAGCAAGCCCAGCAGGATGAACAAATCATGTTCTTTGTGGCCGCGATGATTATGGTGTACATCTTACTGGCGGTCCCGCTCAAAAGTTACGGACAGCCGTTGATCATCATGTCGGTGATCCCTTTTAGTCTGACCGGGGCAATCTGGGCGCACTATGTGCTTGGCCTCGACCTGAGTATGATGTCTACCTTTGGGTTGATCGCTGCCGCCGGGGTGGTGATTAACGACTCTCTGGTAATGACCGATTACATTAACCAGAAGCGACAGGAAGGACACTCTGTTTTACAAGCCGTACAAGAAGCAGGTTGTGCGCGATTCCGCGCGATTACCCTGACCTCAATTACGACCTTTGCCGGGGTGCTTCCAATCCTGTTTGAAACCAGCCTGCAAGCGAAATTTGTGGTTCCCATGGCGGCTGCGCTGGGATCAGCGGTATTATATGCCACCCTGGTTACCTTGCTTTTGGTGCCGTGTTTGTATTTGATTTTACAGGATCTGACTACCCTGTTTGGCAAATTCTTTGGCCTGTTCCCATTGCTGAAAAATAAGCTGACAGGAAAATCTCCCCAGCTTTCTTAGCCTAATTAACTTCGGGGAACGCGGTTGCCAGACCGTGTTCCCCGCAAGCTTTTCAGTTACACTTCGCACCAAGAATACCAACTTGTAATAACAACTTGCCTTTTGCATGGTTCGACAGAGGAGACCTAATGGCCATTACAATTCGCCCCGCTCAGATATCTGATACCGAGACTATCCTGCATTTCATTAAAGAGCTGGCTATTTACGAAAAGGCTGAGCACGAAGCCAAAGCCACTCCTGAGCATATTCACAATACGCTGTTTTGCGAAACACCCCATGCCCATGGCCTGATCTGCGAACACAACGGCCACCCCATCGGCTTTGCGATTTACTTTTTCAGTTACTCTACCTGGCAGGGCCAGTACGGTATTTATCTTGAAGATCTGTATGTATCTCCACAAAGCAGAGGACTCGGCGCCGGTAAACAACTGTTAACCCACCTGGCTGGCATTGCCGTGAAAAAAGACTGTGGACGATTTGAGTGGAGCGTGCTCGATTGGAATCAGCCTGCCATTGATTTTTATGAATCATTGGGCGCTAAACCGCAGGGCGAGTGGATCCGCTACCGGTTAGACGGCGATGCACTTAAAGCCCTGGGTAGCCAGGCCTGAGCCGATAGCGAATAGCTAATGACTAGCGGCGCTTCTCCACCGAAGCGCCAAAATAGCGAAAGATATCCCGCCAGCTAACAATTCCAACCGGCTCTCCCCGCTCGTTGATAACCGGTAAACAAGAAATTTTATGCTGATTAAATAAACCAATGGCCTTCACCATGGTGTCGGTCACCTTAAGGGTTATGACCTCCCTGGTCATGATCTGATGGACTTTACGCTCCAGCGTGGCGCGATCGCGGATCCGCTCACTAATGCTATTAATAAACGGACTGATGGCTTTAAGGTAATCACGGTCTGACAGCACACCCACCAGCTTTTCATCTTCAACCACCAGCAAGTGATGGAAGCCACTGGCTTCAAATATCTCTTTGACCACGGCCAGCGAATCATCCATTTGTACGGTCACTATGCGGCGGGTCATAACACTGGGTATACTCATTTCATACTGCTCCGTAACTGGCGGTAATAAAGGGCCTAAAGACGCTGTTTCATCAGTGGAAATCTCACCATTACCGTGTAATAGTAGCTTATAAAGTCAAAGACAATATAACAATTCAAAGGACGTCAAATGACCACTCGTTTTTATCAACGACTCCTTAATCATCCTTATCTGATTATTTTGTTCAGCACTATACTGATCGTTGCACTGGCGGCCGGCGCTCAGAACCTGTATTTCCGCGGCGATTACAAAACCTTTTTTCGGGAAGATAATCCGCAACGGGTGGCATTTGAAGAAATGCAGGATATGTTCAATAAAACAGAAACGGTGAATATTCTGGTGGTGCCCGATTCTGGCAACGTATTTAACGTCACCACCCTGAATTTAATCCAATCCCTCACCGAAGAAGCCTGGCAAACCCCTTACTCCATTCGCATTAACTCTATTACCAATTTTCAGCATACCTATGCTGAAGGTGATGATTTAATTGTCGATAAACTCTACCCGGACTGGCAAACCCTGACCCCGGAAGTCATCGACAATATTAAACAGGTGGCTCTGAGTGAGCCTGATGTGGTGAACCGGCTGGTTTCACCAGATGGCCAGGTAGGGGTTATCAGTATAACCGTGCGCATGGGCGATGGTGACCAAACCCCGGAAGTAGAGGAGATAGGTGATTTTGTAAAAAACATTAAGAACCGGGTTGCCAGTGAACATCCCGACCATTCGCTGTATTTAACCGGCGTGGTTATGCTCAATGATGCCTTCCAGATTGCCGCTAACGATGATGCCGCCACCCTTGTACCCGCTATGTTTGCTGCCATTATTGTGATGATTGGGGTGCTAATGCGCTCCGTTTTTGCAGCAATAACCACGCTCATCATTGTTATCACTACGATTGCTTCCACCATGGGCTTTGCTGGCTGGAACGGATTCTTTCTCAGCGTTTCAACTGTCAACGTGCCCACCATGGTAATGACGCTGGCCGTGGCTGATTGTGTGCACGTGATAGCATCCTGGTTTCAACATATGCGTGAGGGCGAGAGTCGCGATGAAGCCCTGTACAATGCGCTGGCATTAAATTTTATGCCGGTGGTCATTACTTCGGTTACCACCTCAATTGGTTTCTTAACCCTGAACTTTTCCGATGTGCCAATTCTGGTAGATTTAGGAAACCTCACTGCTATGGGCGTCATGCTCGCCTGTGTGCTGGCCCTCACTCTGTTGCCGGCCATGCTGAAAGTATTACCCATTAAACCACCTCAACAGAGCAGCTCAAAACCGCTGCCCTGGCTCACCAATCTGGGGGAGTGGGTAATCACCTATCACCGCCGGGTATTACCCTACAGTGCGATTGTTTTTGTTACCGCGTTGATCCTGGCGTCCACCAATCAGCTTAATGACATAGCTATCAAGTATTTCAGTCAGGACAACACTTTCCGTCAGGCTGCTGATTATCAGTCTGAACACCTTAGTGGCCTGGCCACCATTGATTTTGCCATTTACACCGATGAGCTCTCCGGCATCAACAAACCGGAAGTTTTAACTTCGGTACAGGCGTTAACAGAATGGCTAAGGGCACAGCCGGAGGTTGATCATGTTTCCTCCATTAGTGACACCTATAGAAAGCTCAACAAAAACATGAATTATGATGATGAGAATTTCTACCGTTTACCACTTGATGCGGAGCTGGCCGCTCAGTACCTGTTGCTGTTTGAGATGTCTTTGCCCTATGGGCTCGATTTGAATAACCAGATAGACGTCGACAAAGCCGCCACCCGAATCAGCGTGACACTGGATAACCTGGGCAGTAAAGAACTCACGGCCTTTGAACAACGGGCCAAAGACTTTTTTCACAAACTGGCACCCGAGCTGAGGTTAACCGCGGCCAGCCCGGCCCTGATGTTTGCTCACATTGGTGAGACCAATATGCAAAGTATGCTGAAGGGATCGCTCACAGCACTGGTGATCATCTCAGTGCTGCTTATCTTTGCCTTAAAATCTCTGAAACTGGGCACGATCAGCCTGGTGCCTAATTTGCTACCAGCCGGATTAGGTTTTGGCATCTGGGCCTTGCTGTCGGGTGAAATCAATATGGCGCTTTCGGTGGTGCTGAGTATGACACTGGGGATCATTGTGGATGACACGGTGCACTTTTTATCCAAGTATAAAAAAGCCCGTGAACAAGGTAACAGTGCCGAACAAGCCGTGCGATATGCCTACCAAACCATTGGTCAGGCACTTATTGTGACCACCACAGTGCTGACGGTGGGCTTTGGCATTCTTAGCCTGTCCAGTTTTGCGCTGAATTCCGATATGGGCCTGCTGACCGCTATTATTCTGGTGGGTGCGCTGGTAATCGACTTACTTTTCCTGCCCGCGTTTTTACTCTGGCTGGATACCGACCGAACGGCTAATACTCACTCGTAGATATCAATGTGCGGAGCCTCAGGATCATGATGATGCTCCGGCGTTTCACCATGGCTGTCGTAGAGCAGCTCTTCCTCGTCTTCTGGCGCTTGTGCAGCAGATTGTTCATCAGCTTGCTTTTGGGGCTGCTGCCGGGATGACTCCTGATCCTGCCGGGGTGCTTTTTCGTGCACCTTATACTGCTCCTGTTCACTGATCAGGCGTTCTTCATCATGGGTTTCTTTCTCATCTTCAGACAGATGCTTAGCCCGGGCTTCTTTACTGACCCGCTTGACCTTCTCGTCGACTACCACCGGCACCTTGCCTTCCCGTGGCAAAACCGAAAATAACAGATCGTTACTCATTACACCCCCCCCGTCCAACTTTTGCCTCAACTATACGCCTTTATGTATAATTATTCACCAGCTTAGGGTATTCATTCCAAACTAGCAGGTCTTATAACCATTAATTAGAGTATATTTACCCGCAAAAGTTGCAAAACACTTGCAATGGCTGCGCGTCTTGGCTATTGTTTGCGCGTCTAAATTAATGAACAAAATTTTATACATGATTAAACGCGCCGCCATTCATCACCACCATCATAAAGCATAACCTTTCAGGTTTGTGCTGGAAGGTTGTTGTTTTCCTTCCAGTGGCGCAGATAAAGAATATCGACCCCCGGAAGGAAACTTCCGGGGGTTTTTCGTTAATGGCGCACCAAATTCAGGACTAATTAGAGGACCATCACCATGAGTGATAACAGCAGACTGCGAATTGCAATTCAAAAATCCGGTCGTTTAAGCGACGACAGCATTGCACTTCTTAAAGCTATAGGCATTAAACTCAATATTCGCGATCGCCTGCTGATTGCCCATTCTACCAATGAGAATATCGACCTGCTGCGTGTTCGCGACGATGACATTCCAGGCCTGGTTATGGACGGTGTAGTGGATATGGGCTTTATTGGTGAAAACGAGTTAGAAGAAAAAATGCTCGAGCGTCAGGCAGCTGGCAAAGCAGCCGACTTCGAAGTTCTGCGTCGTCTTGATTACGGCGGTTGCCGTTTATCTCTGGCGGTACCTACCGAAATGGACTACAACGGCGCAGCCTCTTTGGCCGGTAAAAAAGTAGCAACTACCTACCCCTATTTACTTGAGCGTTATTTTAAAGAACAAGGCATTAACGCTAAAGCGGTTATGCTCACGGGCTCAGTGGAAGTGGCTCCTCGCGCCGGTGTGGCTGATGCCATTTGTGATTTGGTGTCAACCGGTGCCACCCTGGAAGCCAACGGCCTGCAGGAAGAAGAAGTGATCTTCCGCTCAAAAGCCGTACTGATTCAACGCGCCGACGGTGAACTGAGCGCCGAAAAACAAGCGCTAATTAACCGTTTGGTACCGCGCATTGATGGCGTTATTCAGGCCAAAGAAAGTAAATATATTATGTTGCACGCGCCAAAAGCGTATCTGGAGCAGGTAAAAAGCTTACTCCCTGGTGCCGAGAATCCAACCGTGCTGCCACTGGCTGGCAGTGACGACACCGTGGCTATCCATGTTGTTAGTCCCGAGAACCTGTTCTGGGAAACCATGGAAAAGCTAAAAGCACTGGGCTGCAGCTCCATTCTAGTTATGCCAATTGAAAAGATGATGGGTTAAAAGCGAGGCTAATCCTATGATTAACTGGTCGACTCTGACTTTTGCACAACAAATTGATGCACTGGCTCGCCCGGCGATGGCCGACAGCGCCAAGCTCAAGGCAACAGTGGCAGACATCCTTGCTCAGGTTGACGCACGCGGCGACGAGGCGGTGCTGGAATTCACCCGCCGTTTCGACTCACCTGCGCTTACCAGCCTGAAACTCAGTATTGAAAAACGTGACGAGCTTGCAGCAAGGGTGACGCCTGAAGTACAGGATGCCATTCAAACGGCGTTTGCCAATGTAAAACAGTTCCACGAAGCCCAGTATCCACAGGATATCCGGCTAACCACTACGCCAGGCGTAGTCTGCGAGCAACGTTTTACGGCGCTGGAAGCGGTGGGCTTATACATCCCGGGAGGGAGTGCACCACTGCCCTCTACCGTGATGATGCTGGGTGTACCGGCAATGGTGGCTGGCTGTGAGCGAAAGGTACTGTGTACGCCGCCTAATGCCCGGCAGGAAATTGCTCCTGAGATCGCGTTTGCTGCCAAATGCTGCGGCATAGGGGAGATTTACCTGTGTGGCGGTGCGCAGGCGATTGCCGCTATGGCGTTTGGCACCGACACCATTACCAAAGTGGATAAAATCTTCGGCCCCGGTAATAGCTTTGTTACCGAAGCCAAGCAGCAGGTTAGTCAGCGCGCCGACGGTGCCGCCATTGATATGCCAGCCGGGCCATCGGAAGTTTTGGTACTGGCCGATGAAAGTGCCGACGCCGATTTTGTTGCCTCTGATTTACTTTCCCAGGCCGAACACGGCCCCGATTCACAAGCGATCCTGGTGACTAACAGCGCTGAGCTGATTGAGGCAGTAGAAGCCGCGGTGGCCAAACAACTGGCGGCGCTATCGCGCAATAGTATTGCCAGCAAAGCCATGGAAAACGCCCGTTATATTCTGACCGGCTCAGTGAACGAAGCCATTGCCGTGAGCAACCAGTACGCCCCAGAGCACTTAATAGTGCAATGTGATAATTCACGGGGCTTGCTGCCGCTAATAAAACATGCCGGCTCAATATTTTTAGGCCCGTGGTCACCGGAGAGTGCCGGCGATTACGCCTCTGGCACCAACCACGTATTGCCAACTTATGGCTACGCCAGAAACTACTCCAGCCTGGGACTGCTGGATTTTATGCGCCGCTACACGATTCAGGAACTCAGTGAAGACGGCATGCGCAATTTAGGCCCGGCCATTATGCAACTGGCTGATGCCGAAGGGCTCGATGCTCACCGCAATGCGGTGGGCTATCGGCTGAACAAATTGAACAAGCAAAACGATTAACTAACAGAGACCGCTATGACGAGCAAACTGGTTGATACTTTAATCAACGCCAATCTGGTGCCGCTGAAACCCTATGAATCAGCGCGCCGGTTATTTTCCGGTGGTCAGGACTGGCTAAACGCCAACGAATCGCCTTTTGCCAATCCTTACGACATTGACTCGGGTAACTTTAACCGTTACCCCTCCTGTCAGCCCGACAGCGTGATTAACGGCTATGCCAACTATGCCGGTGTAGATAAGTCACAACTGATAGTAACGCGCGGCGCCGATGAAGGTATTGAGCTGTTAATTCGCACCTTTTGTACCCCGGGCGAAGATAATATTCTGATATGCCCGCCGACCTATGGCATGTATGCCATCAGCGCGGAAACCTGTGATGTAGGTATTAAACGCGTTCCCTTAAACGCCAACTTTAGCCTGGATGTAGACGGAATCTGCGCGACAGAAGACGTTAACCTGGTATTTATTTGTGCGCCTAATAACCCTACCGGCACGCAGGTTAGCAAAGCTGACTTAACTGCGGTACTTGAGCATTTTGCAGACACCGCCCTGGTAGTGGTAGACGAAGCCTACATTGAGTTTGATATCGACAACACCTGGGCAACGCAGCTGGCAGCTTACCCTAACCTGGTGGTATTACGTACGCTTTCCAAAGCCTTTGCCCTGGCCGGTTTACGCTGTGGCTTTACCATTGCCAGTGAAGCGATAATCCAGTCGCTGTTAAAAGTGATTGCACCCTACCCTATCCCGGAACCGGTAGCGCAAATTGTGGCGCAGGCATTAACGGCCGAGAATATTGCGCGAATGCAGCAACAGGTGACGTTTTTAAATGAACAGCGCACCACGCTGCAGGCAGAGCTGGCCAAACGGCCCGGCGTAGCACTGGTTGGCGATGTGAAAGCCAACTATATTTTGTTCCGCCACAGCCACTGCGCGCAGATCATGCAATACCTGGTAAGTCAGGGCATGCTTATTCGCGATCAGTCCAAACAACTTAACCTGCAAAACTGCCTGCGGGTAACTATTGGCAGCGCTGAACAGAATCAGCGTTTACTTTCCTTATTAGACGCTTATTTTGAGCAAGCGGGAGCATCACTGTGAGCCAGCAAGCTATTTTATTTATCGACCGTGACGGCACTCTGGTAGAAGAGCCACCTATCGACAAGCAACTCGACAGCCTCGAAAAGCTGGTATTCGAACCTCAGGTGATCCCGGTTTTACTCAAACTGAAAGCCGCCGGCTTCAGACTGGTGATGGTGACCAATCAGGATGGTCTGGGTACCGACAGCTTTCCGCAGGCCGATTTTGACCTGCCCCACAATGCCATGATGGCAGTGTTTGAAAGTCAGGGCGTGACCTTCGACGATGTGTTGATTTGCCCGCACTTTGATGAAGACAACTGTTCCTGCCGTAAGCCTAAACTTGGTCTGGTCAAAGACTATCTGCAACAGGGTAAGGTCGACTTTACCCGCTCATACGTGATTGGCGATCGCATGACTGATATGCAGTTGGCCGAAAACATGGGTATTAAAGGTATTCAGTACAGCCGTGACGGCATTAACTGGCCGGCTATCGAGAAGCAATTACTGGCGTCTTCACGCATTGCTGAAGTCACCCGAACCACCTCTGAAACCGACATTCATGTACGGGTAGATTTAGACTCGACGGCAAAGTCGACGATTGCCACCGGCATGGGCTTTTTCGACCATATGCTCGACCAGATTGCCACCCACGGTGGTTTTGAGTTACAGCTTAAAACTGACGGTGATCTGCACATCGACGATCACCACAGTGTAGAAGACACTGCACTGGCGTTAGGGGAAGCCCTTAAGAAAGCACTGGGTAACAAGCGTGGCATTGGCCGCTTTGGTTTTGCCCTGCCGATGGATGAGTGTCGCGCCGAATGTATTATGGATATTTCCAATCGCCCTTACCTGAAATTTGATGCCAAATTCAGCCGTGATCAGGTTGGCGAAATGGCCACCGAGATGGTTGAGCACTTCTTTTATTCACTGGCCCAAAGCATGGGACTGTCGCTGCACTTATCCACCAGCGAAGGTAATGCTCACCATCAGGTAGAGAGCCTGTTTAAGGTATTTGGCCGGGCGTTACGTCAGGCCATTACCCGTTCGGGTGATGCCCTGCCAAGCAGTAAAGGAGCCCTGTAATGACCCAGCAAACCATTGTTATTGTTAACACCGGTTGCGCCAATATTTCCTCGGTTAAATTTGCCCTTGAGCGCCTGGGTGTCAGTGTAACGGTATCGGACGATCCGGCGGTTATTAAAGGTGCCGATAAGGTATTTTTACCCGGCGTCGGGGCAGCTGGCGCGGCCATGACCAGCATCACCGCCAAACAGCTTATTCCAACGCTACAAGGCTTAACTCAGCCGGTACTGGGCGTGTGCTTAGGCATGCAGCTGATGGTTGAGCAATCCGATGAAGCCACTACTGGCACCATCGACTGTTTAAAGCTGTTACCCGGCCATGTGAAACGCATGCAGGCTGGCGAGCTGCGCTTACCCCACATGGGCTGGAATACCATTAGCCCGGTCGGCGACTCGCCGCTGTTTAAAGGCTTAGGCGAAGGCACTTATTTTTATTTTGTGCACAGCTTTGCAGTGCCTGTTTATGAGCACACCCTGGCGAGCTGCGAGTACGGCCAAACCTTTTCAGCGGCTATTCAGCACAATAATTTCTTCGGGGTGCAATTTCACCCTGAGCGTTCAGGTGAAGCCGGCGCACAACTGCTAACCAACTTTGTGAACCTATAATCATGATTATACCTGCTATCGATTTAATCGACGGCGCCGTGGTGCGACTGTACCAGGGCGACTATAACCAAAAAACCCAGTACACCCTTGACCCGGTGGAGGTCGTACACAGCTATGCTGATCAGGGCGCCGAATGGCTGCACATTGTTGATCTCACCGGTGCCAAAGACACCGATAAGCGACAGCTGGAACTGATCCGCGCCATGGTTGATACCAAGCGCATGAAATTCCAGTCGGGCGGTGGCATTCGTGAGGAGCGCGAAGTGGCACAACTGCTTGAGTCGGGTGTTAGCCGCGTGGTCATTGGCTCGCTGGCAGTAAAGCAAACCGAGCTGGTAAAAAGCTGGGTAAAACAGTACGGGCCGGGGCACATTGTACTGGCGCTGGATATTAACATCGACGATGACGGCAATAAGTTTATTGCCACCCACGGCTGGCAGGAGAACTCCGGCGTATCACTGGAGCAAATCCTCGAAGCCTTTGCCGAAGTGGATGCTAAGCACGTGCTTTGCACCGATATCAGCCGTGACGGCACGCTTCAGGGTTCAAATGTTGAACTGTATACCGAGGTGAGTAAACAGTTCCCTAACGTATCCTGGCAGGCCTCTGGCGGCATTGGCGGACTTAATGATATTCGCGCGTTACGCCCGACCGGTGTGGGCGGCGTCATTTTAGGCCGGGCACTACTGGAAGGTAAATTCACCGTTGAGGAGGCTATTGCATGCTGGCAAAACGGATAATTCCCTGTCTTGACGTACGCGACGGTAAGGTGGTTAAAGGCGTACAATTTCGTAATCACGAAATCATTGGCGATATCGTACCGCTGGCCGAGCAATACGCCAAAGCCGGTGCCGACGAACTGGTTTTTTATGATATTACCGCCAGCTCCGATCAGCGCGTGGTGGATAAAAGCTGGGTGAGCCGTATTGCTCAGGTTATTGATATTCCTTTTTGTGTCGCAGGCGGGATTAAGTCGGTAGAAGATGCCGGGCGCATTCTTGAGATGGGCGCGGATAAAATTTCGATTAACTCACCGGCCCTTACCAATCCCAACCTGATTAATGAACTGCACGATGTATATGGGCAGCAGTGTGTGGTCATTGGTATCGACAGTTTTTATAACGAAGCCAATAACCAGTACGAAGTGTACAAATTTACCGGCGATGAAAGCCGCACTCAGCAAACTGCCTGGCAAACCCTGGACTGGATCAAAGAAGTGCAGTCACGCGGTGCGGGCGAGATTGTGCTTAACTGCATGAATCAGGATGGTGTGCGCAAAGGCTATGATATTGCCCAGCTGGCAGCCGTGCGGGACGTTTGTAACATCCCACTGATTGCGTCAGGCGGTGCCGGTGCCATTGAACACTTTACCGACGTATTTAAGCAAGCCGATGTCGACGGCGCGCTGGCCGCCTCAGTATTCCACAAAGCCATTATTAACATCGACGAATTAAAAGCGACTCTGGTAGCTGCCGGTGTCCCCATGCGCCAGCGTTATACGGTTGGGGCATAAGGAAACAACTATGAAAATTACACTAGACACCCAGGGCCAGTTAGCCTGGGCAAAAATGGATAACCTGCTACCCGCCATCGTGCAGGATGCGGTGACCGGCAAAGTATTGATGCAGGGTTACATGAACCCGGAAGCACTCGAGGTTACCCTGAGTAGCGGTAAAGTCACCTTTTTTAGCCGCTCTAAGCAGCGCCTATGGCAAAAAGGTGAAACTTCCGGTAACACGCTGGATTTAGTCAGTGTCAGCAGTGATTGCGATGACGATTCGTTATTGGTGCTGGCCAACCCTAACGGCCCTACCTGTCACACCGGCGCTGAGAGCTGTTGGTTTGATGGCGACATTGCCGATTACACCTTTGTTGGCGATTTAGAGCGGGTGCTGGCTGCGCGTAAATCGGCCGATCCGGAGTCGAGCTACACCGCCAAACTGTACAGTAAAGGTGTAAAGCGTATCGCGCAGAAAGTAGGTGAAGAAGGCGTTGAAACTGCGCTAGCGGCCACCGTGATGGATAAAGAAGAGCTGCGTAATGAAGCAGCAGACTTGCTTTACCATTTAACGGTATTGCTCCAGGCCTGTGATATGTCGGTATCAGAAGCGGTAAACGTTCTCAGAGAACGCCACAAAGGCTAACCACCACGACTTGAACAAAGGCTACCTGATGGTGGCCTTTTTTATGCGTCACTGATAACCCAGTTCCCGGGCGGCAACCTGCAGGCGCTCCACTATCTCTGGGTCCATATCACCATTAGCCGCCAGATAAGCCACAACAGACAGTGCCGGTACAGCCTGCACAACCTTAATATCCCCGGCTTGTAAACCAGCCAGCTCCGCGGTGGCTTCAATCAAGTCAGGATCTTCAATAATGATATCAACAGTACCCACCTTTAACTGCTCCCATGAACAGAGAATATCGGCGCATACCAGTAGGTCTTTACCTTCCCTGAGGCCTTTGGTAACGAGCCAGGATTCGGCAATGTCGCCCCGCTGAGCGGCTGCTGACAGGCCATTCAGATTAAGCTGGCTATCAAGCTGGATATCGTTTCGTTTCGCGAGCGACAAAATGCTCAGGTCAAACCTGGCAACCGGAGCAATCCAGTGAAACCGATCTTCGCGCTGCGGCGTCTTTGCCATGGAGTAAATCAAGGCCCGGCTGGAGCGCTCGACATTAAGCATCGCCCTGGCCCAGGGATATATCTTGAATTCAGCAGTAAGCCCGGCATGAGAAATGATGTTGCGGACCCGCTCCGTAGCAATACCACTAACCTGATCACCTTCCAGGTATTGATAAGGTGGTGATACTTCGGTATACACGACCAATGAGGGCGTATTAGCGAATGCTCCTCCGGTGCTGAGCGCGAATAGACAAAAACTACTGATTAGCTGGCGAAACTTCATTGGGTACAGCAACGAATAAACAACATGCTGCTAGTGTAAACTTATGCAGCTTATTTGCCTAGCCTACAGCGTTAAGAACGCCTCACTAAACCAGCACTACCAGCCGTTTACCCGTGACCAGATGGCTGTGATGTTGCCATCATCGCCAATCACATGATATTTCGAATACTGAGCTGCTGTAGCACAGGCATGAATAGGTAAAATGCGCAGTAAACGGCCATAACCAAAGACAGACTCCGGCGGTGTAAGATTATCCCGATGGCTGATAATGCCATGTTCCTGATTGGTAGCGCTCACATACCAGCCGTCCAGTAGCTTGCCATGTTCATCACACACCAGGCCATACCCACAATCCTGCTGCTGTGATGCCGTGCCCTGATCGCGCGATAGAGCCATCCAGCCGGCATCAACAATCACCCAGTTTTTATCGCCCTGATGACCGATAACGGAAGTCAGCACAGACAGGGCAATATCGGTAGTTTCACACACCCCAAGGCCAGCCATAACACAATCGAATGTGGCATAGACGCCAGCCCGAAGTTCATTAATACCGGTATGCTCAATATCCGCTAACGCCGTGGGGGTTGAACCCGCCGAGACCAGTTCACAGGTGACTCCGGCTTGCAGCAGGTTGGTTGCGGCTTTGGCTATACGCTCACATTCTTGCTGCCCCATGGCCTGTTGCGCCGCTTTGGTATCGCAATCGTAGGAGGCACCGGCATGAGTCATGATGCCGCGGAAGTGAATATTCGCCGCCGCAGATAAAGCTCTGGCACATGCAACCAGTTCCGGCGATTCCGGTAATAACCCGGCACGATGATCGTCCACATCCACTTCCAGCATCACCGATAAGGGTAGCTCTAATTCACTGGCATAATCAACCAATGCGTTTACGGCCGCTTGGCTATCGGCTATTACCGTGAAATTGGGAGCCAGGCTTTGTATCGCAGCCAACTGCCCAAATTTGTTGGGAGACAGCCCCACCGCATAGAGAATATCGGTATAACCGGCACTGGCAAAAGTCGCAGCTTCTGCCAGTGTTGATACCGTGATGGGGCCCGAGGCTGGCGCGTAATACTCTGCCGCCTGTAATGATTTAAGGGTTTTAACGTGTGGACGAAGCGTCATTTTTTCACTGTCTGCGACGTCCTTCATTCGCTGACAATTTTGGCGGAACTTAGCCAAATCGAGCAGGCAGGCAGGTGTCATGAGTTGTGCAAACGGATTCACAAAAAAGGCAACCAGTAAATTAGGACCAGATTGGCACTAGCCAGGCCGAACAGCGACATCAGGGTTAACATCATGCCTGCGACCCGTTGCCAGGTTGCACCCACCGATTGACGCAAACCATAGGCATGCAATACCCGGCCAATCACCAGTGACGCGCCGAATACATGAATTAACCAGGGAATTGCAGTGCTGATTTCCAGAATCGCCAGCAACAGTAACGTGAGCGGTACATATTCAGCAAAGTTACCATGAACACGAACCAGCCGCTGTAGTACTTCATCGCCGCCATCACCTACGCCAATCTGGTTACTACGCCTGTGCATAATCACCAATGCAGTAATGTACAAATAGATAAATGCCAGAATACTGGCGTAAAAAGCAGTAACCGGAAGTACTATCATCTTTTCACTTCAACCTCTTCGTTGGAAGTGGTCATTGTGACAGTGAAACGGGTGACGGGTAAAGCAATGATTCCGGTAATTCACCGTGACTATCGCGATAAAAACAAAAAAGCCGCTGTTTAAATCAGCGGCTTTCAAATTACAGTAAGAGGCCGGATTACCCAAGCAGCTCGCCTAATTGCTGACTAACCGTATCAACCGGTTGGGTACCGTCGAGCTTGTGATAAGCACAGTTACCTGCTTCAGCTTCTGCACTGTAGTAATCAACCAGCGGCTGTGTTTGCTCATGGTAGATACCTAAGCGTGCGCGTACGGTTTCTTCTTTGTCGTCATCGCGAATGATCAACTCATCGCCGGTCACGTCGTCTTTACCTTCCTCTTTTGGCGGATTGTAGACAACGTGGTAAACACGACCTGACGCAGGGTGAACTCGGCGGCCACCCATCCGGTCGACGATAACGTCATCCGGCACATCAAATTCGATCACATGGTCAACTGCAACACCTGCTTCCTTCATAGCATCAGCCTGAGGAATAGTGCGTGGAAAACCATCGAGCAGGAAACCATCTTTACAGTCATCCTGAGCAATGCGCTCTTTTACCAGGCCAATAATGATATCGTCAGACACTAATTTCCCTTCGTCCATGACTTTCTTAGCTGCTAAGCCCAGTTCTGTACCAGCCTTAATTGCACTACGAAGCATGTCACCTGTAGAAATTTGCGGGATACCATATTTGCCCATCAAAAATTGCGCTTGTGTTCCCTTACCGGCTCCCGGTGCACCGAGAAGTATAATTCGCATATTTGCGCTCTCCGCTTATTTATTTCATAACTGTGAGGCACTTTACACACTACCATTCGGCGTGACAAGTGCTCAACTGGTCTTGTCTGTTGTCTTACGACTAATAGCGTATGTAAATTGAACTATTGCGCAATGTCGACACAAAGCCATAACAATAATGTTGATTCCTGCTTTAGTCATAACAGATAAAGGTGTTCGCGGGAATCAGTAAATACCTTTATATCCAAGTATTCCTGTGTGTTATCCAGCGCAATATCAAGCTGAAAAACATCCAGTATAAACCATACTGATAGTTTGTTACGGGGAAATCTGCCGTTTACCTGGTTTATTTTGTCGACATCATATGAGCAAACAAAAAAAACGGGCAGGAAAAAACCTGCCCGGTGTGTTCAGTACTTCGCTGGTGTCTTACTTCGACAAACTCATCAGCAAGCCATTCAGGTTGCGTACAAAAGTTGCCGGGTCTTTAAGACTACCCTGCTCAGAGAGCGCTGCCTGATCAAACAACACTTCTGTCCAGTTCTTAAATACCGTTTCATCCTGTACATCGGCCAGTAATTTTACTAACTGATGTTCAGGGTTCAGCTCAAAGTGATATTTCACTTCTGGAACAGGCTGACCAGCCGCTTCCATCAGTTTCATCATTTGCGTGGTCATGCCGTTATCGTCAGCCACAATCACCGCTGGAGAGTCGGTTAAACGGTGAGTAAATTTAACATCAATCACCTTATCGCCCAGTGCGGTTTTAGCGCGCTCAAGTACGCCTTCCACCTGCTTTTCGGCTTCTTCATGAGCTTTTTTGCTTTCTTCGTCTTCCAGATCATCTAAATCCAGATCCCCGCGGGCAATCGACTTCAGCTGTTTACCATCGAACTCGGTCAGATGTTGCATTAACCACTCGTCGATGCGCTCGCCCATTAACAGCACTTCAATGCCTTTCTTCTTGAAGATTTCCAGGTGAGGGCTATTCTTGGCTGCCTGATAACTGTCGGCAGTCACATAGTAAATCTTATCCTGACCATCTTTCATACGAGAAATATAGTCGGCCAGCGATACCGTTTGGTCACTGCTGTCGGTGTGAGTTGAAGCAAAGCGCAACAGGCCAGCCACTTTCTCTTTATTCGAGAAGTCTTCCGCCGGACCTTCTTTAAGCACGTTACCAAACTCATTCCAGAACAGCTGATACTTGTCAGCATCGTTTTTAGCCATGCGCTCAAGCATTTGCAGTACGCGCTTGGTACAGCCAGTGCGCAGGGACTGGGTGATTTTGTTATCCTGCAGAATTTCACGGGAGACATTCAGCGGTAAATCGTTGGAATCCAGCAAACCTTTTACAAAGCGCAAATAGGTTGGCATAAACTGCTCAGCGTCATCCATAATAAACACGCGTTGAACGTACAGCTTCAGGCCGTGGCTTTGCTCACGGTTCCATAAGTCGAATGGGGCTTTGCTTGGGATATATAACAAGCTGGTATATTCAGTTTTACCTTCCACCTTGTTATGCGCCCAGCTCATTGGCTCGGCAAAGTCGTGAGAAACATGGCGATAGAACTCAATGTATTCTTCGTCGGTAATTTCAGATTTATCGCGTGTCCACAGTGCCGTGGCTTTGTTAACGGTTTCCCATTCGCCTGGTTGAGCCGGGATCTTTTCTCCGTCTGGCCCTTCCTGCTCTTCTACCGGCGCTTTCCACATGCGCACCGGAATACTGATGTGATCGGAGTACTTGCTGATAATCGAACGCAGGCGCCAATCATCGGCGAATTCTTTTTCGTCGTCGCGCAGGTAAAGCGTAATCTCGGTGCCGCGATCGGCCTTTTCGATATCACCTACGGTGAACTCGCCTTCCCCCGCAGAAGTCCATTCTACGCCCTGATCAGCAGACTCGCCTGCAGCGCGGGTGCGAACGACAACTTTATCGGCAACGATAAAGGCAGAGTAAAAACCAACACCAAACTGACCAATCAGCTGTGAATCCTTGGCTTTATCACCAGATAGCTTGCTGAAAAAGTCTGCGGTGCCCGACTTTGCAATGGTGCCGAGGTTGGCAATGACATCGTCGCGGCTCATACCAATACCGTTATCGCTAATGGTGATGGTGCCAGCTTCTTTATCAACGCTAAGCTTAACGCACAGGTCGCCATCATTTTCGTACAGGCTATCGTTTTCCAGCGCCTTAAAGCGAAGTTTATCAGCGGCATCTGCTGCGTTGGATACTAACTCGCGTAAAAAGATTTCTTTGTTTGAGTACAGAGAATGGATCATCAAATGCAGAAGTTGTTTTACTTCTGTTTGAAAGCCATGAGTTTCTTGATGGGCCACTTCAGCCATAAACCAGAGTCTCCTAGTCAGTTTAATTATTTTTCAACAAGACAAGTGAGGACTCAGGACAGAAAATTCAACGGTAAAATACAAAAAATTGTTGATTGGGTAGCAACGTACTGGCTATAGAATGGCTAGTTGGAAGGGGATTGGACGGCCCTCAGAGCGACCGTCGACCTGAAAATGCATGGGTGAGTGTATTGCCGTCTATGTATTCAAGCTCGCCGCCAATCGGCACACCATGAGCAATTCGGCTGGCCGAAACCTTGTGCTTCTGACACAGTTGGCCAATATAATGGGCAGTGGCCTCGCCTTCCACTGTAGGGTTAGTGGCCAGAATGACTTCGGCGTATTGACCCTCGGTAATTTGCTTTTCGAGAATATCCAGACCAATTTCGGCAGGGCCGATGCCATCGATGGGTGACAGATGGCCCATTAATACAAAGTATGTGCCTTTGTACGCCATGGTTTGTTCGATAGCCATTACATCCTGTGGGCTCTCTACAACGCATAGTTGCTGACTGTCGCTACGTTGGGGATGCTGGCAGATTTCGCACAACTCATTCTCAGAAAAATTACGGCACTGTTTGCAATGACCGATATGCTCCATAGCGTTGTGTAAGGCAGCGCTCAGGGTTCTGCCACCTTCTCGGTTACGCTCAAGTAACTGAAACGCCATGCGTTGGGCCGTTTTATTTCCCACACCCGGTAAGCAGGTCAGGCTATCGATTAACTCTGCCAGTAAAGGACTGTATTTCATAATAGTGTTACAACACAATTGGTAGCTTGATAAGGCATTGGTGATTAATGAAGCAGCACTAAATAAAACGCTCTGTGGCGACTTCATCTACTTGGTTTTGACCGACACTATACAAGACCCCATTTTAAGCGTAAACCTTTTGCATCGGTGTATTCAGAGCAATTCAATTTATCAGTAAACCAGGATGTGTGCAGACTGGTTCAGTGGCAAAGTTAAAGGCTACCGCACGCAGTAAAGCGATGTAAGCTTTGAGGAACTTAACTACTCATTATTTATCCGTTCATCATCAAATGCACAGGCTTCATCATGCATTGCCTGACAATTTTTTAACTGCGCATTATGTTGTGCGGTATTCGGGATCAGGCAATACATGGAGCTTATGTGGATAGCATCAGGACAGTGAAAAGAACAGTATTATTAATAAGTGGACTAGTGTTTTGTATAGCCAGTTATACCACTCGCGCTGAGGAAAATGAGGGATTAAGTCAACAAATTCATGCTGCTTTTCACTATTTAGTACAAGGGGATACCAGCCGGGCTACAAAATTACTAGCCGAGCAGGAAGCCATAAAATATGATAGTCATCAGTTAAGCAAACTGGCTATCATGCTGCACATTGAACTAGAGAATAACGATGCGGCGGAGCGCTCGTTGCTTAGTTTTGAATCGCGTTTTGCGGATAACCCCGATACCTTCGCTTTTGCCGCCGATGCCTGGCGAGACATTGGCCACCGGGCGGGTATTTTCTCTAAGTTCGTTTTTTATAAGAAAGGCGTACAGGCCAAGTTGCGAGCCGGAGAAATAGGCCCTGAGAATGCAGAATATGTAGCGCTGCAAGCCGGAGCCTCTGCGCACGGAAGGCGTTACGGTGCCGATGCTTCCTTACAAAAAATTTTAACCGACAAAGCCATCGCTTTGGATAAAAAGTGGGGTTATATCGCCAAACTGAACTACGCACAAAATACGGATGATCAACAAAGTGGCTTGGCCGCAGCTAAGGCGGCTGTGCGAGAATTTCATGACGACTTTGTCGTGCTCGAACGTGTGGCGCAGTACTACTGGACAATAGATAATCTGGCACAGGCACAACTAACGTTCGCGCAGGCCTGTGAATGTCGTCCGGCGCAAAGCTGGTACCGTGAAGTGAAATGGATCAATGCTTGTTATCAGGTAGCGGTGTTTAGTCAGGAACACGGCTTGGCAGTAAAACCGGGTGAGCAAGCTCTTCACCGCTTACTTGCATTTTATAAGTTACCCACTGAACAGAATGTCGATATCGCCGGGTTACTCTTGGATATTGCCCATCCGGAAAATAGCCAGTTAGCCGTACAGCGTCTGAACCAGATAATTATCCATGCAAATGACAAGGCGTTAGTTAAGCGGGCTACCAGGCGTTTGGCAATGTTGAATTCGCGTAGATAACAGCGCTTAGGTCCGGATGCTCAGAAGATGCAATTGAAAGTGAGAGAGCGGAGGTATTTGCCAAATAAAAAGCCGACTCACAAGTCGGCTTTTTCATATACTTAGTAGTTAAAACGGCATTTTGAAGCCAAATGGGGCTTCATCGTTAATGAGTGCTAATGTGTTATATTTAGCGGTTTGTAGCGTTCTGTTCATTGATTTCATCACTTAATATTACTCATTATTTCTCAATTTTTGGCCCCTATTTGGCCCCAATGTGAAGTCGCTTACCACAAGTTGCGCCAGCCTTAATCCTACCAGTAATAAGAAAAAGACTGTTTAGTCTAACTTTCTACGCGAGTCTGAACTTAAGACCAAAGTCATTTTGTTTCAGTTCAGCTTGGTAAAACTTTAGGTTGCTCCCAGCAAGGATTTTCTTAACAAGCGATTTATCGGAAGTAGTAGTTCTACATCCAAAGTTTATCTCGCAAATTCTGCCAGGAACATCATACACTTTATCTCCCTCAGGGTATATACAGCGCCATTCCTGCTCATAGCTCCAGAGTTTTGATTTAGTATGGAGAACCCTATGTTGAGCCTCTTTTCTGTATCGTGGGGAGCCTAAGGATTTCTGAGAGATGGAAGGATAACTCCCTGTGTAATTCACTCTATGAGTGTGTTTGCTATCACCAAGTGAATTTTCGCTTGAGACCTCAAAGCCAATACATATACCAGTGTGATCAGATGCATAGTGTGCCCACAATAGTTGATTATTCTTTGTCTCGCATAGAGAGAGGATTCCCTTCTGACTCAACTCTTCTATGAACTTTTCAGTAGCTGCACTTTTTGAGCTTCCAGCCTTGTACACGAACATATTGTCTGCGTCGCTTCCAAAAACTCTCTTGGCTTCCTCGTAACTCGCTTCTTCGATATTTTTACTGAATGAACATTTTGTATCAAAGGGATCATTAAATTTGGCAGGAGTTGGGTAATAAATTTGATTACTGACCAATGTGTCCAGCGTAAACTTGTTTAAAGGCCTATATTTATACAATATTTCCGGCTTAGGCTCGTTCACTTGTGCACCCTTTTAGCCCTCGAAACAAAATCATCGTCTTTAGATATACGCTTTACCAACTCTGTTACCGCTGCTTCTGAATACTGATGACGGTTAGATAGCTGACTGTGGTAATGAAATTCGTTGCTACCTGACTTCCAATTTAATTTGTTTATACATGCCTGAACACAATGGCTATTCAGTGCAGGTTTACCATCGGGGCCTTTCTTAGGTAGTTTTCTCGCCAAGTAGCTTTCTTCAAGCTCTTCTGTGAGCTTTTGGTTAACTGCTTTGATAAAAGCTTTCAAGCTATATGGGTGTGACTTATCAGGGTTGACAGGTTTTTCTACGATCATCGCATTTCGGAGGTTTTGCAGATCTTGGGCACTACCGTTTGCTTTAGCTATTACAATTTGCTCTTCGCCCTCTTGCTTCGCAAAGACCAAAGAGACCTTCAAGGGTATAGCAAACCCAATATCATCAGTCTGTTCAATTTCGTCTTTTAATGTTTCCGCTAATTCAAGCATTTCAGTTGCGGCATCACCATACAGTGTTTTCAGAGTTGAAGCGGGAGGAAGTTTGAAGTCGCCTACTAGCGACATCATCCCCGTATGTTGGGATGAGATAAAAGGTACATCAGCGTACTTCTCAAATTCAGAAGAATAATTCAAAACACCTGATTGAAATACCCTGGACGCTATAGATTGAAGTTCCGGCATTAACAAATGTACAGCTTTGTCACGCCAGTCGGTTACCCTTTCTACATTTCTTCGAATTTGACTAGATTCCTTATACAAATGCGGTAAACACTGCCTAAGGCTTATTGTTCTTCTAACACCCTGCTTGTTTGGTTTCTCGAAGATAAAATCTTCACCTTCCCGTTCTATAAGAATTGATTTAAAAAGCTGTTCCCATGCGGTACAAAACAAAAGGACAAAACCATCAAGCTTGTTCTCTAGAGAAGGCCGATTATATAACTCCAAAGCGAGCATCATATTGTCTTTCGACTTCTTTAATAATGCCCTTGCCAAGGGAGACTTACACTTATGACCTAACTCCTGAAAGTGCTTGCTTTGAGAAAGTCGCTTTTTAAATTCAGTGAAGTTGAGATCTAAAGTGTTGCTCGCATCAAACAAATCATCATCAACTTCATTTACAAATTGAGTTAATTGACCTTTGTTGTAATAAGTTGCAAACGTCGCAGGTTTCCAGCCTACCGCGTCGATCAATTGTTGCTTTGTAAAGCGAACTCCCTTATGTTCACAAGACTGTAAGTATTCAAAAAGCTTTTGTTGAGATTGTCTTCCTGACACAAGTTAGCTCCTAAACGTTACCTGATAACATTGAGTCTGCCAGCGCAGTTACAACCAAACTTCTAATTACCAGTGATTTTTGTATTTTCGTACCAAGTGATGTCATAGATTCAACTGTATCTGATATTTTCTGTTGCTGATCTAATGGTGCGAGCGGAACCATGATATTGGATAGACTTTCTATATTAAGTTTAGGCATCTTAATTCTATTTTCTAATGTTCTTACCTGATTCAGAAACACCTCAGAAAGTATAACTTTGAGTAAATATTCAGGGTTAATAAAAGAATGCATTGGGTACATATCCGCGCTACAAAGCCCGTCAAAATCGACTATTATTGCCTTCGATAACGAAGGACGAATTTTAGAATAAAGTATTTGCCCAGAATAAAAGCGATTGTTTGGGCCTTTTGCTCCTGAATCTTTAACCGTTCTCTTTTCTAATAATTGGCCCGTACCTTTTTCAATTATATCTGGCGCAATTTGATACTCTTCAGGGTATTTAATTGCACTCACCAGCTCTGACTGTATAGAAACTAATTCACCAAAACGACACCAAGCCCATCCATCCGATAATGGGAACATACAGTCATCTTCAGTAATTGCCCGTAAAGGCTTTTGCTTTTTAATTTTCTTGTCTTTAATAAGCTGTTCTTTTTCTGCGGCGATGCGTTCGAGCAATTTTGATGCGGGTTCGTCGTTGTGATCTTGTTTTACCAGCTTGCCCATTACTGCGAGTTGCAGGATGGTTTGTTTTAGCTGGTCAATGCTGTCTTCTGTAGTGAATAGCACGTCGAAGTGTGCGCTGATGCGCCGCCAGCTTTCATTTAGTTGGTCTGCATCTTTTGCGTTGGTGAGCGTTTCTAACAGTGATTTAACGAGTGTTTGATGCGCTTCGATACTGGCTTCGGTTTGTGATTCTAGTTGGTCGCAGAGAGTCATCAACTCAGTGACTTTGCAAACTATTCGCTCTTGCTCTTTCGATGGTGGAAGTGGAAATGGATAACTAGAAAAAAACTCTTTCGGCACCCGCTTTTGACCAGCAGATCCAGTCATACGACTTTCGCCTTCACTTAAAAATATAGGAGACTTTAAGTACAGCAGCACAAAATTTGGATTAAGTGCCTTAGTGTATGGCCTTGCTATATGAAGCTCGGTTGTTCCTGCGCCAATACCATTGTCTAAATCTGAGAAAACAACAGCTTTACTATTTTCGAAACATGGAGTTATTTTAGCGAGACCAATATCCCCATTAGCAAAATGGGTATAGCCTTTTTTTATCTCAGCCCATTTTCTAGTCTCAGTTCCATGTCTACCATCAAAACTCGTGCTTATTAACGGCATAGGTACAAAAGAAGCATTCATACCTTCATCTTGAACTAAATTTCTTGGATTTATTTCAGTCAGATTGCCTAAACGAGTCCACACCCATGAAACTGGTAAATCATATGGTTCTTCAGTATCTATGACCTCAGGTAACTGTTTCGCTTTTTTTATCTTTTCTACTGCTAAAAGTTCTTTCTTAGTTTGCTCGATGCTTTTGATTAGTACATGCGCATCTTCTTCGTCTGACTTTTGGGGAACCAGTTTACCTCTTACAGCAAGCTCAAGAATTAACTCTCGTAATTTCTTTATCCCATACAACTTAAGCTTGTTGGAACTACCCCGTCCTGAAGCTGATTTAGTTTTGATTGCCGATGTCCAGACATCCAGGTTTTCAGTAATAATGCTCTCTACTGACATTAGGCTTTACCCTCAGTGCCTGACGACAGGGCTTCTGCCAGTATGCCTTTAAGCTGATCGCGCAATACCTGAATTTCTTGCTGTTGTGTTTCGTATTGCTTAAGCAGTTCGTCTGGATCGTGGCTTTCTACTTCGCCAACGTGCGGGTTTTTAATATCGAGATTGAAGTTACGTTCGATAACGTCTTCTATTGAAACTTTCCAGGCTTGCTCGTTCTCTACTCGGCTGGCAAAACCATCTTCTTCTGTGCCCCACCACTCCTGTTCGGTTTGGAATTCTTCAAACTTCATGGGCTTGGTTTTGGAATAGTTTTTTACGCCTTCTGGGTAAGGGTGCTCGTAAAACCAAATCTCCTTGGTTGGCTTCCCTTTAGTGAAAAACAGCAGGTTGGTTTTAATTCCCGTGTAGGGGTTAAACACGCCGTTTGGTAGTCGAACTATGGTGTGCAGATTACATTCTTCTGTGAGGAGCTTTTTGATTTTGGTTTTAACACCTTCACCAAAGAGTGTACCGTCTGGCAATACCACTGCGGCGCGTCCGCCGTCCTTGAGCACTTCAATGATGAGCTGCAAGAAAAGATCGGCGGTTTCCCGCGTTTGCATGTCAGAGGGGAAGTTCTTTTCGATTCCGTCCTCTTCGGTTCCACCAAATGGCGGGTTGGTAACGATAACATCGAACTCACTGTCCCAGTTTGAAAGTGGGCGGTTAAGCGTGTTGTCGTGCCTGATTTGTACGGGTACTTCAATACCGTGCAGCATCATGTTTGTGGTAGCTAAGAGGTGTGGAAGCTGTTTCTTCTCAACGCCGTGAATTTGGTTTTGCAGCGTTTTGTGGTCGGCTACGGTTTTTACATATTTTGATTTTACATGGTCAACGGAGCAGGCCAGGAAGCCCCCTGTACCACAGGCGGGATCAAATACTTTGTCACCCAGTTTTGGATCTACCCTGTCTACAATAAAACGGGTTACTGCACGGGGCGTATAGAACTCCCCTGCGTTACCTGCACTTTGCAGATCACGTAAGATTTGTTCGTAGATGTCGCCGAATAAATGGCGTTCTTTTGAATCGGTGAAGTCGATTTCATTGAGCTTGTTAATTACCTGGCGTAGCAGCGTGCCGTTCTTCATGTAGTTGAAGGCATCAGAGAACGCTTCGCGTACGATAAAGCCACGGGGATTCTTATCGATGGGTGCTGTTAAGTTTTTAAGCGCTGGGAATAGGTCATCGTTAACAAACTCCATCAACTCATCGCCTGTGATCCCTTCATCATCTGCTGCCCAATTGCGCCATAGATACTGAGATGGAATTGGCTCTCGGTAATCATCCATTTCAAATTCCAGCTCTTCTTCCTGGGCATCGAATATTTTTAAGAAGAGTAACCACGACATCTGGCCTAAACGCTGGGCATCACCATCAACGCCTGCGTCTTTTCTCATGATGTCCTGAATGGATTTAATAACGGTACTGATAGACATACTTTCTTATTCTCTGATTCTTTATTGTTCGACCTGAGCGATGCTCAGGCTGATTTATCTGGTGTGGTGTCGTAGATGGCTTTTTCCAGTTCAGCTATCGCTGCTTCGTACTGTTTTGGCCCACCAAATCCTTTATCTGCAATTTCTTTAGGGCGACCAAACTCTACAACTTTACCTGTTTTAAGGGCGTCTTTGCTTTCCAGGGCTTCTACGCCCTCATCGCTGTATTTATTCAACAGTTCATTCAAAACGGCCTGTGCCATTTCGCTGTACTTGGTAAAGTAATTGCGCTTTTTAACATTGTTTGCGCGTTCTTTGCGCGTTAGCGGAGGCTGGTCGAAAACAACGTGGCATATCATATCAAAGGGATCTAACTCTTTCCCGATTTCTGCTTCCAGCACTTCCCAAATAACCCCTTCGGAGGCTAATTCATCAATGATGGCTTGTTTGCGCTCTGCGCTGTTCCAACGCTTGATGAAATCATCAAGGGATGCAAAAGATTTAGTGAGGGTCTTTTTGGTGTAGTCTTTAAATGATTCGGTAACGAGTTTACCGTCTTCATCATAATACTGAACACGCTCCCCTACTTTCTTAACCGCTACACCATTTATATGGTATTTGGTAACAGTCGTTTCTTCGTCATCATCCCAGCCTGTTTGTGGTGCATCTCCACCTTCGGGAAAATCAAAATCATCATCGCTGCCGAGATTATCAGGGCTATCTGTAGTGCCTTCAGTTTCATCCTCTGAGTCGTGCCCTTCCAGGATATCGTCGAAATCAGAATCGGCATCGTTGATATCACTGGGCTTGGTGCTGATGACTTTTTCTGGGATACCGTCGAAGCGTTCATCGGCAAACAGTTCTGTGGCTTTTTTGAAATCTAAAATGGTGAACCAGAGCTTGCCAAACTTATCATCAATACGCGTGCCTCTACCTATGATTTGCTTGAACTTGGTCATACTCTGAATATTCTGGTCGAGCACTACCAGCTTGCAGGTTTTCGCATCAACGCCCGTTGTCATAAGCTCTGAGGTAGTAGCAATAACAGGATAAGTGCGCTTAGGGTTAATGAAGTTATCCAACTGGGCTTTACCAATGGCATCATCACCTGTGATCTTCATTACGTACTTATCGTTTTTGGCATACTGTTCTGGGTTACAGTTAATCAACGCCCTGCGCATTCGTTCGGCATGGTCGATGTCGTTACAGAACACAATGGTTTTTGCCAGTGGGTCTGTGCGCTTCAGGTAATTGGTAATCGTTTCCGCCACTAATTGTGTGCGCTCATCGATGACTAAGGTGCGATCAAAGTCTTTCTGGTTATAGATTCGGTCTTCAACTTCATTGCCATGCTTATCAACCTGCCCTTTGGTTGGTCGCCAACCTTGCAAGTCAATATCCAAGTCCACGCGCACTACTTTGTAAGGGGCAAGAAAACCGTCTTCAATGCCTTCTTTTAATGAGTACATATAAACTGGCTCACCAAAGTAGTCGATGTTAGACACTTCATCGGTTTCTTTAGGTGTGGCAGTTAAGCCAATCTGCGTAGCTGAACCAAAGTATTCAAGAATTTCGCGCCAGGCACTCTCTTCAGATGCACTACCTCTGTGGCACTCATCGATCACGATAAGGTCGAAAAAGTCAGGATCGACTTGCTTATAAGCTTTCTGGCTTTCATCAGGGCCAGTTAATGCCTGATATAGCGCGAGGTGAACTTCGTAAGCAGGGTCGACTGTTCTCCCTGAAATTCGAGACATTGCTTGTCCAAAAGGCTGAAAATCTCCA